>VFQQ010001737.1_pt1 | contig 28412 bp, 25 predicted proteins | sample 3512341 | NCBI WGS metagenome assembly VFQQ01 (sample SAMN10412373, study PRJNA504923) | tailings metagenome | isolation source: Relicate 2 Philex TSF1 revegetated site | place: Philippines: Tuba, Benguet | collected 2017-08-29
GGAGTAGTGGCAGATATTGCAGACAATGTTGTCGTGATGTTCAGAGGTGAAATCGTTGAATCTGGCCCGGTGTCAGAGGTGTTGAACCATCCACAGCACCCCTATACCCGTGCTTTGCTCGATTGTGTGCCGGATGCGGAGGGCAAGAAAGCTCTCAAACCCATTAATTATGCATGGTTAGGCGAGGGGGCTGCAGCATGATGACGCAAGACAATATCATTCTGAGTGGCAAGCACCTCAGTAAATACTATAAGCAACGCACTGGAAAAATGGGCTTGGGATCAACCATAGTGAAAGCCCTGGATGACGTGAGTGTAGAGTTACGGCAAGGCAGTACGCTTGCGATTGTGGGTGAATCAGGTAGTGGGAAATCCACGCTGGCACGTTGTCTGTTACAATTGCTGCCCTTGGATCAGGGTGAAGTCTGGTTCCAGGGTGAAGACCTGGCGACCTTGTCGGCCTCGGCTTTGCGTAAGAGACGGCGTCACCTGCAGATGGTGTTTCAAGACCCTTTTGCTTCATTGAATCCACGCATGCGCGTGGGCGAAATTGTCGGCGAGGGGCTGCGTATTCATCAATTGGGAACACCTGGTGAGCAGCATCAGAAGATTATCAATATGCTGCGTCGGGTGGGCCTGAGTGAAGCAGATATGCAGAAGTATCCGCATGAATTTTCCGGTGGTCAGCGTCAGCGTATTGGCATTGCACGCGCGTTGGTGCTGGAGCCAAGTGTTGTTGTGTGTGACGAGCCGGTTTCGGCACTGGACGTATCCATACAAGCGCAAATACTGCTCTTGCTAAAAGAGCTGCAACAGGAAATGGCATTGAGTTATCTTTTTATCAGCCATGATCTGAGAGTGGTGCGCCATATTGCTGACGATGTTGCAGTGATGCACCAAGGTAAGTTGATTGAGCGTGGACCGGTGGCGCAAATTTATGAAGCACCGGCTGAGACCTATACACGTAATTTATTGCAGGCAATTCCAGGCCGCCGAGTGATGGCAGCCTGATTGGTTATCTAGGAAAGTAGAATGGCATACGATTTAGAAGAACAGGAACAGTTGGACGCATTCAAGACCTGGTGGAAAACAAATGGTCAGAAAATCCTGATTGGGGTGGGGTTGGTCATTGCAACCATCGCAGGTGTGCAAGGTTGGAAGCAATACCAGTATCAGCAGTCGGTAGCTGCATCTGCCAAGTTTATGACCTTGGGTGAAACCAACGCCACCGATACCAAGGCGATTCAGACGCTGGCAGGCGAAATCATGGATCAGTATCCATCAACACCCTATGCTGCAAGAGCCGCATTGTTGGCCGCCAAGGTCAATTACACCAATGCCAAGGACATCTCCAGCGCAAAATCACAAACGGAATGGGCCTATAAAAACGCCCGTGAAGATGCAGTACGCGCACTCGCACAACTTCAGCTGGCTGCTATTCTGCTTGAAGAGTCTGACTACGATGGTGCCCTCAAGCTACTGGATGAAAAGCATGACAGCAGTTTTGATGCACTATTTGCTGATTTGAAAGGCGACATTCTGGTTGCGCAGGGAAAGAAGTCTGAAGCCAAAGAAGCCTATGAGGAGGCAATCAAAAAGTTTGAGTTTGGCAGTCGTTATGGCCGATATACCCAACACAAACTTGAATCTTTGGGTGGCTGAGTTTGCCAATTCATATGCGCTATCTACCCATTCTCTTGATGGCAGGACTTACTGCCTGTACCTCTGTGACTGACCTTAAGAACGATCTGTCTGAGCGTATCTTTGGCCGCGAAGAACTCTATCCACCTGCTGAGTTGGTGGATTTCAAGCCTACAGCGCAACCCAAGATACTTTGGAGCGCCAAGGTGGGTGAGTCTGAAAGCCATGATTTTATTCCTGCTGCCGATGGTGAGTTTATTTACGCAGCAAACAAACTGGGCAAACTGACCAAACTAAATGCATCTACGGGTAAAACCGAATGGCAGGTCGATGCTGGCGAACATTTCTCAGCGGGAGTGGCTGCAGGGAATGGTGTTGTGCTGGCTGCTGCTGCAAGTGGCTATGTCTATTGTTATGACCAAGCCGGGAAGCTACGTTGGAAATCACGGGTGAGCAGTGAAGTGCTCGCTACGCCGATATTGCACAACGAGGTTGTCATTGTCCGCGCAGGGGATGGTCGAATTTTCGGGTTGAATCTCGTCGATGGCAGCCGTAAGTGGATTTACGAACGCACCTTGCCGGCACTCAGCCTGCGCAGCAGCGCAGGTGTTTTGCTGAATGATGGTCTGGTATACGCCGGATTTGCGGGTGGCAAACTGGTTGCGCTTCAAGCCGAAGATGGCAAATCTCTCTGGGAAACCTCAGTTGCTCAGCCCAAAGGCACCACTGAAATTGAGCGTATTGCAGATATTACCAGTTTGCCGTTTGTCGACGGCCCGATTGTATTTGCCGCTGCATTTCAAGGGAAGGTGGCCGCGGTTGATCGGGCTTCTGGTCGTGTGGGATGGGGTAGAGACATTTCAAGCTACACAGGCATTCATGGCGAACTTGGCCGACTCTATGTAACGCAGGCACTGGGTGCGGTTTATTCACTGGAATATGCCACTGGTAAAACGTACTGGAGGCAGGCTGACCTGAATCATCGGAAACTGACAGCACCACTAGCCATGAGCGAGTTTGTCGCGGTTGGTGATCTGGAAGGTTATGTGCATATCCTGCAGCGTGAAGATGGGGCTTTTGCTGCCCGTATCAAAACGGATGATGGCCCAGTGATGCCGAGAATGATGGAATTGAGTCCAGGCATCCTTGTGTTGCAGACACGTAAGGGTGGCGTTTTTGCCATCGCATTGAACCCTTAATATGTTACCCACTATCGTACTCGTCGGTCGGCCCAATGTTGGCAAGTCGACGCTTTTCAATCGCATGACCAAAACGCGCGATGCACTGGTAGCCGATCTGCCAGGCCTCACGCGCGACCGTCACTATGGCCGAGGTGTGGGTGCCAGCAGACCATACCTGGTGGTCGATACAGGTGGCTTCGAGCCATTGGCCGATAGCGGTATTCTGCAGGAGATGGCCAGGCAAACCCTGTTGGCGATCGATGAAGCGGACGTGATCATTTTTCTTGTCGATGGGCGGAATGGCCTTGCACCGCAAGACAAGGTGATTGCCGAAAAGCTACGTAGAAGCCAGCGGCCAATATTATTGGCCGTCAACAAAGCCGAAGGCATGAATCGCGCTATTGTGACAGCCGAATTTCACGAGTTGGGGCTTGGTGATCCACTCGCCATTTCTTCTGCCCACGGAGAGGGTGTTCGTGATTTGGTAGAGTTGGCGCTGACGTCCCTCCCAGAACCCGAGCTAGAAGTAGAATCCGAACAAGATAAAACGCCTCGGGTGGCGATCGTAGGCCGGCCCAATGTGGGCAAATCTACCTTGGTCAATGCTTTGCTGGGAGAAGAGCGCGTCATTGCATTTGACCAGCCTGGTACGACGCGTGATTCGATTGAAATTGCGCTGCAACGAGATAACAAGCAGTACAAGCTGATTGATACGGCGGGTGTACGCAAACGCGGCAAGATTTTCGAGGCTATTGAGAAATTTTCAGTCGTGAAGACCATGCAAGCCATTGAGCAGGCGAATGTGGCGATTCTGGTGGTGGATGCCCGTGACGGCATTACCGAGCAAGATGCCCATGTGGCAGCCTATGTGCTGGATAGCGGGAGAGCCTTGGTTGTCGCAGTCAATAAGTGGGATGGACTGGAGCAGGATCAGCGCGAGTGGATCAAGAATGAAATTGACCGTAAGTTGAAATTCCTTGATTTCGCCAAATTCCATTATATTTCAGCGTTGAAAAGAAAAGGTTTGTCTGAGCTTTTTGTTTCGGTAGACGCAGCCTACAAGGCAGCCATGGCGAAACTTTCAACACCACAGCTTACGCGGGTATTAATTGACGCAACAGCGCAGCACCAACCACCCATCAGCAAGGGAATCCGCCCCAAGTTGCGCTATGCCCACCAGGGCGGCAGTAATCCACCAGTCGTGGTGATTCATGGTAATCATGTGTCCGGTATCAAGGATAGTTATGTCCGGTTTTTGGAAGGTACTTTTCGCAAGGTATTCCAACTGACTGGCACGCCTTTGCGCGTTCAGTTCAAGCAAGGTGACAACCCGTATGCCAACGCCGAAGACAAGCCTAAGCCTAAAGAGGGAATTGTCAGTATGCGCAGGCGCAAGACAGCGCAGCGGGCTGAGTTGAAAGCCAAAAAACAGGGTGAAGAAGTAAAGCGCAAGCAGGGCCGGTAAGTATCCGGCAATGGAACCATTATCTGGTGTAAAAACTTTCCCAGAACTTCCACCAGGCGCGTTTTTCATCAGGCACACCCTTACCAAGCATTCTACTTTCAGGATAATTGCTTTGTAATACGCGCAAAGTATCCTGTTTGAGATCCTCCATGCCGAGTTCGTCATAGGCACTGATCATGATAACGAGGGCTTCTTCTTTACCTACAGCGTCAGGGTAGGCTTCAACGGCAAATTTAGCACGGTTGACTGCAGCCACATAGGCTTTGCGTTTCATGTAATAACGTGCGACATGCAACTCATGGTCGGCTAGTGCGTTCACCAGATAGGTCATGCGTAAAGTGGCATCCTTAGTGTAGCGGCTATCCGGGTATCGTGTGGTCAGCTCCTTGAGGGCAAAGAACGAGGAGCGTAGCGACTTGGGATCACGGTCGCTAATGTCTTGTTTGGTCAGTTTTTCGACAATCCCGCGGTCATTAAAGTAGGCAATGCCCTTGATATAATAGGCGTAATCAATGTTAGGATGGTTGGGGTGCATTTTGATAAAACGGTCAGCTGCTGCAATACAAAGCGCTGGTTCGTTTTTTTTAAAATGGGCATAAGCCACCTCCAACTGGGCTTGAGTGGCATATCGACCATGCGGGTAACGTGATTCCAGAGTCTGGAAGTATTTTATAGCCTTATCGTAAGCACGTTGCCGCATTTTATCTTCTGCTTCTGCGTATAAGCGCTCGACGCTCCAGCCTTTGGTTTCATCCAGTACCGTAGGTGCGCCGAAAATACTGCAACCACTGAGTAAGATTGTCAGGATAACTGCTGTAATTACCGCTAAACTATGTTTCATTTAAACACTTTCACGTGCCAGACCTTGTTGTGTGCACCGATTATAACCGATGACTGAAAGCACACCTATCACTCTTGAAATCCCGCAGGAACTTGGCGGAATGCGCCTTGATCAAGCTTTGCAACGTTTGATGCCAGAGCAGTCACGCTCACGCCTGCAAGCATGGATCAAAGAGGGGCATGTGACGATTGCAATGCAGACCACCACCGCCAAACAGAAGGTATGGGGTGGTGAACAGGTGAGCATACGACCGCAGATAGCCCCTCAAAACCATGCATTTGAGGCTGAAAACATTGCGCTGGATATAGTCCACGAAGACCCACACCTGTTGGTGATCAACAAGCCTGCCGGTATGGTAGTACATCCGGCTGCAGGTAACTGGTCAGGCACGCTCTTGAATGCGTTACTGCATCACTGGCCGCAGCTCCGTGACTTACCCCGTGCGGGCATTGTGCATCGACTGGATAAAGATACCAGTGGCTTGTTGGTGGTGGCAAAAACAGTTGCAGCGCAGAATAGTCTGGTCAAGCAATTACAGGCGCGCACAGTCAAACGCGAGTACCGGGCGATTGTCTGGGGCAATGTCTGGCGTAACGGTAAGGTAGATCAGCCGATAGGCAGACATCCGCATGCCCGCACCAAGATGGCAGTCAATCGCATGGGACGTCCTTCTGTGACGCATTATGAGGTGCTTGAGCGATTCGCTGTACATACCTATTTGCGCTGCCTGCTCGAAACTGGCCGCACCCACCAGATCCGTGTCCATATGCAATTCCTGAAAGCCCCGCTGGTTGGAGACCCTGTTTACGGTATCCGAGGTATTTTGCCTCATCGGGCCATGTCAGCATCCTTGATTGAGGTGATCGAAAACTTCCGTCGGCAGGCGCTGCATGCAATACGTCTTGGCCTGATACACCCCGATACTCAGTTGCCAATGCAATGGCAAATTGAGCTACCAGAAGATATGAAACGCTTGCTGGAAGTCATGCGTGCAGAGCAAGTGCATGAGACTGATGAGCCTTTCGATTTTGAATACGAAGACATGATGGAAGATGAAGATGACTTCGAAGAAATCGATGAGGACGATGATATTGAGTAGTCTTGATCTGATTTTGCCTGAATGGCCCGCCCCGACTAATGTCATGGCAATACAGACCACGCGTACTGGTGGTGTTAGTCGGGACCCATACAGCAGCTTCAACCTTGGGGCGCATGTTGGGGATGATGCAGTCCATGTAGCAAGAAACCGCCAAATGCTGAGTGCTGTGCTACCTTCTGAGCCGGTCTGGTTAAGGCAGGTGCATGGCGTAGAAGTGGTGGATGCAGCGAGTACATCCTGTGAGCCTGTGGCTGATGCAGCCTACACCCATATCTCGCATGCGGTATGTACGGTGATGACTGCAGATTGTCTGCCTGTACTGCTATGTGACAGGCAAGGTAGTGTAGTTGCGGCTGCGCATGCAGGCTGGCGCGGCTTATGCGATGGTGTTATTGAAGCAACAGTGCGGGCCATGGCCGTTGAGCCAGATCAGCTCATAGCCTGGTTAGGACCGGCTATTGGTCCAGAATCTTTTGAGGTAGGTACAGAGGTGAGGGCGGCTTTTATTGTAGCGCAACCAATTGCAGCATTGGCATTTACTCCTCACGCCACTGATAAATGGCTGGCTGATATTTATCTGCTTGCGCGTCAACGGCTGGAAGCTGCTGGGGTAAATGCCATCTATGGTGGCGGCATCAGCTCACATTTTTGTACTTATCGTGAAGAGTCCCGGTTTTTTTCCTATCGGCGTGATGGCATTACTGGCCGTATGGCCAGCTTAATTTGGATCACTTAAGTCTGATATGGCCTCTAGTTTAGAGCCACCTCGTTTATAATGCTGTTTTTTCTGCGGTTCTTTTCATGACGGTATCCGAAATCTCCACCCTGAGCTGGATTGTATTAACCAGTCTTCTGGGTGGTGCGCTGAGTGTGATCAGTGCAGCCATTTTTGCTCTTAATGCCAGAATCTCCTGGCTCCCGATGCTGATCAGCTACGCAATTGGTGCCATGCTGGGTGCAGTGTTTCTGGAAATTTTGCCTCATGCTTTTAATGTGGCTGAGAGCATTGAAGTCATGGCTTCTACGGTCCTGCTTGGCATTCTGCTGTTTTTTATTCTCGAAAAACTGGTGTTATGGCGCCATTGTCACGGTGATCATTGTGAGGCACATGCGCCGCAAGAGCATGGTCATCATTCACACGCACATGATCATGGCCGTAGCGGCATGATGATCATGATAGGTGACACCTTTCACAATTTTGTTGACGGTATTCTGATCGCCGCAGCGTTCATGATTGATGTGAGATTGGGCATTGTGACCGCACTGGCCATTATTGCGCATGAAATTCCGCAAGAGGTGGGCGATTTTCTGATCCTGCTCCATTCAGGCTATACCCGAAAACAGGCATTTTTGTTTAATCTGCTATCCAGTTTTGCCACATTGCTTGGCGGTTTGGCGGCATATTTTGCACTTCAGTTGGTAGAAAGCTGGGTTCCAACCATTCTGGGACTTGCCGCTGCAAGCATGATTTATGTGGCGGTAGCGGATTTGATTCCAGGACTTCACAAACGTACAGAGCTGAAAGCGACGATTCAGCAGGTCTCATTGATTGCGCTGGGTGTCGGAACGATCTGGCTGGTCAAGTTCTTGCTGGATTAAGACATCATGCAACTTTTTGTTGCGTCTGCGTTGTGGTGTGCCGACAATCCAGATAAACAGGGCACATGGCAGTAATCCGTAAAACACGAAAGTCAGGACACCTGCAGTGACATTGGCCTCAGTCAAGGCCATCAGCAGGGTAATATAAATCCAGGCAATTGCAACAATATACATAGAGTCTATCAGTATGAGTATTTCAACACCAAAAGTCGGGTTTGTATCGCTGGGATGTCCCAAGGCATCTTCCGACTCAGAGCGTATTCTTACGCAACTTCGTTCAGAAGGCTATGAGATTTCTGGTAGTTATGAAGGTTCTGATCTGGTTGTCGTCAATACCTGTGGCTTCATTGATAGTGCGGTTGAAGAGTCGCTGGAAGCGATTGGCGAGGCTTTGAATCGCAATGGCAAAGTGATTGTGACTGGATGTCTCGGTGCAAAAGAAGGCGTGGTGCAGACTGCGCATCCCAGTGTGCTGGCCGTAACTGGGCCACATGCACTTGAAGAAGTTATGACAGCGGTGCATGCTAACCTCCCCAAACCGCATGATCCCTATACCGATCTGGTGCCACCGCAAGGGGTACGGTTAACGCCTCGACATTATGCTTATTTGAAGATTTCAGAAGGCTGCAATCACCGATGCAGTTTCTGCATTATTCCTTCCATGCGGGGTGATCTTGTTAGTCGTCCCATTGGTGAGGTCATGAATGAGGCAGAAAATCTGGTCAATGCCGGTGTTTCAGAGTTGCTGGTCATATCTCAGGATACCAGTGCCTATGGGGTAGACATGAAGTATCGCAGCGGTTTCTGGAATGGCCGACCTATCAAGACACGGATGACCGAACTAGTGAAGGCGCTAAGTGAACTGGGCGTTTGGGTGCGCTTGCATTATGTTTATCCATATCCACATGTGGACGAGGTCATCCCGCTGATGGCAGATGGGTTGGTACTGCCTTATCTGGATGTTCCTTTCCAGCATGCCAGCCCGCGGATTCTAAAAGCCATGAAGCGGCCGGCAAGTAGCGAAAATAATCTGGCGCGCATTCAGGCATGGCGAGAAATTTGCCCGGATATCACTATTCGAAGCACGTTTATTACCGGCTTCCCGGGTGAAACAGAAGAAGATTTCGAGATGCTATTGGCTTTTTTACAGGAAGCCCAACTTGATCGGGTAGGTTGTTTTGCATATTCCGCGGTCGATGGTGCTACCGCCAATCAACTCCCTGATCATGTGCCTGAATCGCTCAAGCAGGAGCGACTGGCACGTTTTATGGAGGTGCAAGAAGCGATCAGTGCAGAAAAACTACGTCAGAAAGTTGGGCGTATCGAAACCGTATTGGTGGATGAGGTGAATGGTGCTGAGGCGATTGCGCGTACCATGGCTGATGCCCCTGAAATTGATGGTGTGGTCTATCTGGCAGATGCAGAAGGCTTGCAGCCTGGTGATCTGGTGGAAGTGCAAATTACCGATGCAGATGGACATGACTTATGGGCGGCCCCGCCAACGCGTTAGGGCTCTCTTAATATTTAAGCCATCAATATCCCGCAAAAGTTGCCGTTACTGAACATTGGGATTATCGTTTTTGAGCGGATGGCGATTATGGATCAAGTACCAGACATGTCAGATAGTAACAATCCGCAAGTTCATTTCCCACCGGAACAAGCGCGAGAGCAAGCAGCGTTAGTCGCGTATCTTAACTTTCTCAAGCAACACGGTGCATTACCCGGACAGTTGGAAAAGCGTCAGCTCATGCTGAATGCACTTTGCACGCACTTGTCAGGGATCGAGGTCAGTGGTCAGGCTTATCGCGAGGCAGTGGATAACTGGCTAGAAACCGTCGAGAAATCAAAATGGCCGAGCTGTCTTGCTATGGTGCGCGAATACTTTCCTTTTTGGACGCAGAACGTCAAGGAAATTGCCAGACTGGCAAGTGAAGCGGACGGTATTGATTTGGAGCAGGCGCAATGGCAAAGTCTGGAGGGCGATTTTTCTGTAATCTGGCGCCAGATGGAGCAAACCCGATTATCTCAGCAGGAGATGGCCTATCTTGATAACTATCGCCATGCCTTGCAGATGGCGTACTTAGATGAAAAGCTGGTGGATACTCGGGTAAAGCTCGCCAAGCTGTTGCTTGTGCGTTTGAAAAATACCAGCAATCGTATTCCAAGAGTTTACAGAAAAGCGGTGGACGCGACTGTACCAGTGTTTCAGTTGAAGGAAATGCGTTGGTTGTTTATTGAAGTTGTTCGTGAGTTTTTTTACTTCTGGAAGCAATCATAAGCAGATCAGGGTTGGGTTTTTCACTGTCGGCACGGTCTTCAATGAAATCCAGCGTGAAAGGGCATCTTGCAGGTTTTTTGCTGAGTTTCTTTTTATGGTTTCGGCTTATCTGCGTATGTACATAAGGCGTTTGGCTAACGCGAACATATCCGGAATTCAATAACCGCTGTTCAGTCGTTTCAAATTGACTGAGCGGATTATCAATGTTTTGCAACGTAATCCCTTCTTTGTTGACCTTGATGACGTTGTACATCACAAACTTGCTGGAAGTCTGTTTGCCGTAAATTTCTCCAGTGTGGACATTCACGCGCAGCTCCTCCAAATAAAACCTTATCTATATCGTAACGATACAATATACTTTTAACAAGTCTTTTAAGTTTTTTGCAGAAGTTATGAGTGCTGATTGATTGCTTAGTGTGATCAAATCAATCATGGCAAATCAATCCCTAAACTAATTCCCAGAATTGCCGTTATTTCTTATAGGCATGGATAGATTAAAAAAACAGAACATGCAGGAACCATTGGCCTATGACTTTAAATCGGGGAAATCAGAATGGGACATTTGCGGGTTGGGATAGCAGGGTTGGGAAGAATCGGACGTGGCATTTTGCGTGCCAATCACTCTAAGCAGAAAACAGGGCGTTTTGATATTGCAGTGGTGTGCGATGTGATGCCAATTGATCAGGTAGCTTACTTGCTTGCACACGATAGCACCTATGGTAAACCGGGATTTACCGTCGATTATCAAGGTGAGGATCTTATTCTGGGTGGAAAAAGAGTGCGTTATGCACGTGTTGATCGCCGGCGGCGTCCTTCAGAAGACTGTTTTGGACATCTGCGAGAGTTTGATCTAGATGTCTTTATCGATGCCACCGGCACAGCTTCGATTGATGATCTTAGGGCCGTGATTGATCGCCAGGTCGCACGTAAAGTCTTGTGTACAGCGAATTTGCCCGGGATTGACCTTAGCATTGTCTATGGGGTGAATGACAACCTGTATGATCCGCGTAAACATTTCATCATGGCTTCCAATACCTGTACCGGGAACGCCATGGCACCAGTCGCTTATGTGCTGGATAAACATATCGGGATCGATTATGCCCGCATTATTACCTTGCATCCGGCGTTATCTGATCAGCGCGCACTGGATGGCTATCACTCGATTCCTCAACTAGGCCGTGCCTGCGCAGCTTCCATTATTCCAACGAGCACACAGGTGGCCAATTCGACGGTCATGGCACTGCCAGAACTCGCTGGAAAGTTTGACTCTATTTCCTACCGCGTGCCGACTGAAATTGTGTCTACCATTGATTTAACCGCCAATCTTTCTCGTGAAACCTCGCTGGAAGAATGCATTGAATTATTTGAAGAATATGCGCGTCATGATCTGGCCGGGATTATTCATTGTGATTTTGGTGCCTGGGGGCATGAACGTACCAGCATTGATTATTTGGGTACTGAATATTCTGCCATTTTGTTGATGAAGCATCTGACCATCAAGAATGGCCGACAGCTAGGTTTGTCATTGATGCATGACAATGAGGTTGCTTATTGCTACCGCGTATTGGATGTATTGAGTGTGTTGAGTGGTAAGCGGGCGGTAAAAAGTGCGCGCAGGCGTATGGAACTGCAGCAAGTCCGGCACCTGCAATCACCTATCTCCCTGCATTGATAAACTCGATCAGAGTGTCATATGGAATAGGGCGGCTCAGAAGATAGCCCTGCATTTCATCGCAGCCAATCGCTGCGAGAAAGTTTCTTTGCGATGTGGTTTCAACGCCCTCGGCGATGACTTTGAGCCCCAGGTTTTTGCCAAGCGCGACAATCGCTCGCAAGATGGCCTGATCAGCAGTATCCATTTCCAGATTTCTCACAAAGCTTTGATCAATTTTCAGATGGTCAACCGGAAAAGACTTTAAGTACCCCATACTGGAATACCCAGTGCCGAAGTCATCAATGGACAAGCGCAAGCCAAGCGCCTTGAGTTTATCAAGCACAGTGCTGAATTTTAACGGCTGACTGATCAAGGTTCCCTCTGTAATTTCCAGCTCTAGGAGATGGGGCTCAATTTGATAGGCCATGAGCACTTGTTCGATCAGTTCCGGCAATTGCGGGTTGTAAAATTGCCGTGGAGAAATGTTCACTGAAACAGGCAAGCTAATTCCAGTCTGTTCTCTAATCAGGACAGATTGGCGGCAGGCTTCGTTGAGTACCCATTCCCCAATATGCTCAATGAGGATACTTTCCTCTGCAATCGGGATAAACCTAGCGGGAGATACCAGTCCGTGAGTGGGGCTCTTCCAACGAATCAATGCTTCGATGCCAGTCAGTCTGCCGGAATGCAGGCATTGCTTGGGCTGGTAATACAGTTCAAATTCCTGATTACGGATTGCAAGGCGAAGGTGGTACTCCAACTCAAGCCTTTCCATCAGCAAATCATTGAGTTCTTTGGTATAAAACTGAAAGTTATTTTTACCCGCCTGTTTTGCCTTGTACATGGCATTGTCAGCATGCTTGAGCAGCGTGTCGATATCGTTACCATCATCGGGGAATAAGCTGATCCCAATGCTGCAGGTGACAATAAATTCTCGAGGATCTATGTTGCATGGTTGAGCTACTGTTTCCAGAATTCTTTGCAGGCTGTGACTCAAGCCATCAACCCCATGCAGATTTGAAATCAATAGCACAAACTCGTCCCCACCGGGCCGTGCTACCGTATCGCTCTCTCTAGTGCATTGGCTCAATCTATCGGCAATGATCATGAGTAACTGATCGCCAACGTGATGTCCCATGCTGTCGTTGATATCTTTGAATTGATCAAGATCTACGAATACGACCGCCAGTTGGCTATTGGTGCGGGTTGCATGATGAATGGCCTGATGCAGCCTATCCTTGAGGAGGGCACGATTGGGAAGGCCCGTCAGGTCATCATGCGTTGCCTGATATTCAATCAGCGCACTGTTCTGCTTGCGTTCGGTAATATCTTCAACTGTACCCTCGTAATAGAGTAATTTGCCGGCCTGGTCTCTGACTGCACGAGCGTTTTCAGAAATCCAGATAATATTGCCATCCTGGCGATACACTTCCGACTCAAAATTGGTCACTTGGCCACGAAGACTCATCAACTCTAAAAATTCACGGCGTTTACTGTGGTTCACATAAAGCTGGTTTTCAATGTCATTCAAATTGCTGACCAGTTCATCAGGTGAGTTAAAACCGTAAATTCTCGCCAGCGCAGGGTTGGCGCTGATATAGTGGCCATCAAATGTGGTTTGAAAAATACCTTCTACTGCATTCTCAAATATACTGCGATAGCGTTGCTCCGCCTCCAGTATAGCCTCTTCACTTTGTTTTCTGGCCGTAATATCCTGAATGAATCCTTCCAGTGCCTCAATGTCTCCCTGAGGGTTTCGAATGGCTTTTCCGCGCTCATTGACCCAACGCAATTCACCATTTCGATGAACTATTCTGTATTCAAGATCAAAGGACTGATCTGCCTGAATGGCTTGCTCGATGCCATCACGGATGCGCGCACGGTCTTCTTCATGGGTCAGTTGTTCGAAATTCACTGATCCATAATGCATCAGTTCGTCGGGGGTATATCCTGTCAGTGCCTGACAGCCCTCACTGATGTAAAGCATCGTCCATGCTTCATCCAGCAGGCAACAATAAGCCATGCCATCCAGATTGCTGAGTAGCGTATCAAGGATGTGCTCACGGTTACTCAGCCAGTGCCGAAGAAAATCAGTACTGACTGCGGCAGGGATCATGTTGATGGGATAGGGGCGGTTCAATGGGTTGACTGCATCTCTGCATGTTTTTGACCCATGCAGTTAAGCAAACATCACGCCAAAAATTTATTAGATGCATTGTGCTTTAATTTCAACATCTTAGTGCTGGATATCAGGTCAAGCCTGCGGAGGGGTGGGGAGAATCTGACGCTGGCGCACAATGCTGGTGCATATTAACGCCCTCCGATGAAGAGTCAGGCCCTTCTCAGTGCCATATGCAATTGAATCATTGACCTTGCCTGTTGCCGAAACCGGACTCCATCCAGATCCTTTACCCACATATGCAACAGTCCGGTGAAGAATAGATTGGTATCTTGAGCCAGTGCAGAGGGCTGAAGACCGCTACGTAGGTGCCCTAGTTTTTCAGCCCGCTGGTATACATGGGCAATTTTTTCCGTGATGCCTGAACAGTTCATGATGATCTGCTGAAGGACTTCTGCCAATTCATCAACATATTCACATTTGGTCATCATGATTTCGTAGGTTTCTCTGGTTTCAATGCTTTCTTCCAGCACCTGAATTGTGCCGCAGAGAAAATTCTCGATTCTGCTGAGTGGTGGCGCAGAGCCTTCCACCAGTAACGTATCATCCATACGATCAATGAGTGGTAGAAATACTTGCTCACGCATGGCATTGAATAATTCGGTTTTGTTTTTGAAATGCCAGTAAATAGCCCCCCTAGTGACGCCGGCCTGTGTTGCAATTTGTTCCATGGTGGTACGGCTGACACCGCGCTCAAGAAATACTTCTCGGGCGGCGCTAATGATGCTCAGTCTGGTGAGCTCGGCATCTTCCTTGGTTTTACGAACCATAATTAAACTGTCTCTCCTTCAATAAGGTGACTGTTTGTCACATTCTTTTTGTAATCTTTGAATGATTTTTATTTACATACAGTATTGTTTGTATGTAATATACATACATGCAAGAATGTAAGCAAGCTTAATTTTTAAAAAAGTCGAATAATCACATGAGGTTACCCATGCTTGGCAATTACTTTGATCATGCAAAAACTGCTGTCAATCCCAGACAATCTCTCCATTTGTTGTTTATGCTGGGCATGGTGCTTACGCTATCAGCATGCGGAAAGGGCGAGCAAGCGGGTGATCAGGCGCCTTCTCAAATGGCAATGCCAGTGACCACGATAGAAATGCAGGGAACCACAGTCCCTATTAGTACAGAAGCGGTGGCACAGACCGAAGGTGCCAAGGAAGTTGAAATACGTGCGAGAGTAGGCGGTATTTTGCTTAAGCGCCTTTATGAAGAGGGCGCTGCAGTGAAGGCTGGTCAAGCCATGTTTTTAATCGATCCTGTGCCTTACGAAATTGCGTTGGCTCAGGCAAGAGCACAATTGGCGGAACAACAGGCAAGAATTGAACAGGCACAACGCGAGCAGGCGCGTTTGAAGTCGTTGCTGGATACACAATCAATTAGTCAGCGTGAATACGATAATGCTGCGTCTGATGAGTCTATTGCGCGGGCTGCATTATTAAGTGCACAGGCGCGGGTTCGCGAAGCTGAGTTGAATCTTTCCTACACGCGTGTTGAAGCCCCGGTAAGTGGGATCGCTGGACGTTTTGCCTTTTCTGAAGGCGCGTTGATTGAAGCGAATGCCAGTCTTCTGACCACCATTGTGCAAATTTCACCAATCTGGGCTCGATTTAGTCTATCCGAGAATGAATTGGCGCATCTGGGTGGACGGCTTAATGAAAAGAATGTGCGTAAGGTTGAGCTGATCATGCCAGATGGCAAAGATTACCCAGAACTTGGTAAGTTGAATTTTGCAGCAAGCCAGATAGACCCTTTGCTCGGTACCCAGCAATTACGTGCTACCTTTGAAAATGCTAATCAGCAGTTATTGCCGGGCCAGTTTGTTCGCGCACGGGTCACGACAGGTGAGTACAGCGGCGTGTTTCTAGTGCCGCAGATGGCGGTCATGAGTTCAGATCAAGGCAAATTTGTATATGTGGTTAACGAGAAATCAGAAGCGACTGTGAGACCGGTCAAAGTTGGTGACTGGGTAGGTACAGACTGGATCATCCTGGAAGGCTTGAATGCAGGGGATCGTGTGATCGTCGATAACTTGATCAAACTTCGGCCTGGGGTGCCTGTTGCACCGAATTCAGTAAAGACTCCTGAGCAGTCGGATGTGCAAACTCAGGAGAGTGCGCCATCCCAAACACAGCCTGAACCTGCACAAAGTGCAAGTCCCTCTCAGACCGCACACGCATAAGTCGGAGTCACCATGACCAGATTCTTTATTACTCGGCCGATTTTTGCCTCTGTGCTTTCCATTATTATCGTGCTGGCTGGTTTTGCCGCAGCGATGAAACTGCCAATCGCCCAGTATCCGCAGATAGCACCGCCAACGGTGATCATTACGGCGACTTACCCTGGTGCCAGTGCCGAAACTTTATCTAAAACAGTCGCTGCACCGATTGAAGAGCAGCTGAGTGGTGTTGAAGGTTTGCTTTACTTTAACTCCAGTGCGGACTCCAGTGGAACACTGACGATTACTGCGACTTTTGAGGTGGGTACTGATGCTGATCAGGCCACATTTAACGTCAGTAATCGTGTCAATATTGCACAGCCAAGACTGCCTGAGGATGTGCGTCGGAATGGTCTGGTCATCCAAAAGCGCTCGAACGATTTGTTGCTTGTGGCCATGCTGACCTCACCAGATGGAACATTTGATCCGCTATTTCTCAGTAATTACGGTACGTTGAATGTGCTGGATGAGCTCAAGCGTATTAACGGCGTTGGGGATGCCACCATTTTTGGTGCGCAGGACTATTCCATGCGTGTCTGGTTAAGGCCAGACAAAATGGCGCAGTTAGGCATTACCACCACGGACATTACTGCGGCTATACAAGCACAAAATGCACAGTATGCTGCGGGTAAGATTGGTCAGGATCCTGCGCCTGACGATCAGCAGATTGTCTATACGGTCACTGCCAAAGGCAGGCTGATCGATCCGGCCGAGTTCGGCAATATCATTCTGCGCGCGGATGGGCCTCGCGGTGTCTTGTATTTGAAGGATGTTGCACGTATTGAGCTGGGCTCACAAAACTACAACATCCGCACTACCTTGAATGGCAAGCCAGGAGTTGCAATCGGAACTTTCCTGCAGACGGGCGCAAATGCGCTGGATACTGCAGAGGCCGTCAAGTCCAAAATGGAGGAGCTTAAAAAGCGCTTTCCTGAGGGCATGGATTATGCCATCCCTTATGACACCAGCGATTTCGTCAAAACTTCGATTTTTGAGGTTGTGAAAACGCTCGGTGAAGCCATGATACTGGTGATCGCGGTGGTTTTTCTCTTTCTGCAAAGCTGGCGCGCCACCCTGATTCCCATTATTGCGGTGCCAATTTCGCTGATTGGGACATTTGCCGGGTTGTGGTTACTTGGTTTTTCGATCAATACCCTGACTTTGTTCGCTATGGTGCTCTCGGTGGGTATCGTGGTGGATGACGCCATCGTGGTGCTGGAGAACGTTGAGCGGCTGATTAAGGAAGAAAATCTGTCGCCGTTCAACGCCGCCATTAAATCCATGCAGCAGGTATCAGGTGCTGTGATAGCCATGACACTGGTCCTGTGCGCGGTGTTCGTGCCCGTTGGTTTCATGGGAGGTATTGCGGGTGAGTTGTATCGCCAATTTGCTGTGACCGTTGCTGTTGCGGCGGTACTTTCAGGGGTGGTTGCACTGACGCTCACTCCAACCCTCTGCGCAATGATCCTGAAACACGTGCATGAAGAGTCAGCATTTTTTAGGCCATTTAACCGGGCATTTGAGCGATTGACCAGATTCTTCACCAAAATGGTGGACCTGACGCTGCATCACCGGATTATTGGTACAGTCGTTTTTATAGGCATCATTACCATCGTGATTGGCCTTTTCAGGGTTGTGCCTGGTAGTTTTGTGCCACCCGAAGATCAAGGATATGTGATCACTGCTTTTGTATTACCGGATGGCGCTACTTTAAACCGCACGAGTAAAACGACAGAAGCTGTGCGTGCGGCGATTGCGCAAGACCCTGCAGTCAATACTCAATTTATTATCAATGGTCTTGATTTGATTGGTAATGGTAATAAGACCAGCGCTGCAACCATGTTTGTTCGGATGAAGGACTGGGGTGAACGTAAGGATACTGCGGACGATATTGTGAATAAGCTGATTGGGTTGGGCATGCGTCAGCCAGACGGTATCGCTTTTGCATTCAACCCACCAGCGATTCGCGGTCTTGGCACTGCAGGTGGATTTGAGCTGTACCTGCAGGCACGTACTGACGCAGATCCGATGAAACTCGCATCAGTCATGGATGACTTTGCCAATTCTTTGCGTGCAGAACCCAGGCTGACCGGCATCAACACGTTCTTCCGTCCTACCGTACCACAACTCTTTGTGGAGGTGGATGAAGCCAAGGCAATCTCGCAAGGTGTGCCAATTTCCGAGATCTACGCCACGCTACAAACAACCATGGGCTCTTTGTATGTCAATGACTTCAATCGCTCGGGCAGAACATATCGCGTTCAATTGCAGGCAGAGCCTGAGTTCAGGATGAAACCTGAGGATCTTGGCCGCGTTTATGTGCGGTCAAGTTCTGGCGTCATGGTGCCGCTATCTGCAGTGAGCAAGACCACCAGTATTGTAGGTGCAGAGCAGTTGGAGCGTTACAACGGTCTCCTGGCGGCAAAAATTATGGGGGGTGGCGCCCAAGGCGTAAGTTCTGGCGACGCCATCAAGTTGGTTGAGGAAATTGCAGAAAAAACACTGCCTGATGGTTACCAGATTGCCTGGACCGGTCAGGCTTATCAGGAAAAACGGACGGGGTCAGCTGCAATATTCGCTTTCTCATTTGCCATCATCATGGTCTTCTTGATTCTAGCGGCACAGTTTGAAACGTGGGCGCTTCCTTTGGCCGTCATCATGGCCGTGCCGTTCGCATTGACCGGAGCCTTATTGGCAGTATTTCTGCGTGGTATGCCGAATGACATTTATTTCCAGATTGGTTTGGTCACGCTAATTGGTTTGGCAGCTAAAAATGCCATTCTGATTGTCGAGTTTGCCAGTCAGAAACTCGAGGAAGGCATGAGCGTTCTCGATGCAGCGAAAGAAGCGGCACGCTTACGTTTCCGGCCAATCGTGATGACATCACTGGCCTTTGTGCTGGGTGTGGTCCCATTGGTGATTGCGACCGGTGCGGGTGCTGCTGCTCGACAATCCATGGGGACAGGTGTGTTTGGCGGGATGATTATGGCCACTTTTGTAGCCCCTATTTTCATTCCAATGTTTTTCAGTTGGCTCAGCAGAAAGCAGAGTAGGGCTTCTGCTGCAGTTTCTCAAGATGCAATAAAGGATCCGGCATGATGTCGCATCAAAAAACATTATTATTGAAGTTGTCCCTGATAGGACTGGTGGCGTTGACATCGGCCAGCTGCGCACTCTTAGGGCCAGACTACCAGCGCCCTGAATCAGAATTGCCCACGGCTTATCGCGAGGTAGATTCGACGGCTAATCTTGAGGTTCCAAATGACTGGTGGAAGTTATATCAGGATCCAGTCTTGAATGACCTCGTGGACAAGGGTTTGCGTAACAATACGGATATCAAGCTTGCTGTCGCAAGGATTGAAGAGGCAGACGCTTACTTGAAAGAAGTGGGTGCTGCGCTTTTTCCAACGATTGATTTTGATACAAGTGCCACGCGATCTAGGATTACCGGCTTGGGTCCTTTACCCTTATTCCCTGGGTTGTTACAAACCCGTGAAGTTTACACGGTGGGATTAAGCACATCATTTGAAATTGATTTCTGGGGCAAGCTTCGTCGTGCAAAAGAATCAGCAAGAGCGCAGGCATTTGCAACTCGGTATGGCAAGGATACCGTGGCACTCTCGCTCACCAGCTTGATTGCCAACAATTATCTTCAATTGCGCAGTTTGGATGCCCAGATCGCCGTGTCTGAAGATAGCTTGAGAACCCGTGAAGAGAGTCTTCAACTCACGCGCCGTCGATTGGAAGGAGGCATATCCTCCGCACTGGATGTGCATCAGGCCGAGGTATCAAACAGCAATCTTGCCGCCCAGATTGTCGAACTCAAACGCACCCGTGCGGTGACCTTAAATCAGTTGGCCGTGCTCACGGGTGTGCTTGATCTTGAGTTGCCGCCAGCAGACTTGGCTGCCTTGCCTGCACCGCCTACACCGCCCGTTGGGTTGCCATCTACCTTGTTGGAAGCGCGTCCGGATGTGCGCCAGGCTGAAGAGAATCTGGTTTCCATGAATGCCAATATTGGTGTGGCAAAAGCTGCCATGTTTCCAACCATCTCTTTGACTGGCAGTTACGGGGGAGAAAGTGCTGCATTAAGCGACTTGTTCAAACCTGATGCGCGAGTTTGGGCGGCGGGTGCCGGTTTGAATCTGCCGATTTTTAATGCAGGCAGACTTTCTGCTAGACTGGACCAGGCCACCGCACAACAAAAGCAGGCCCTGGCCAGCTATGAGGCATCAATTCAAGCAGCATTCAGGGAAGTGAATGATGCACTGGTGACGATTCGTCAGAACACAGAACGTGAGACGCTACTGGATAATAGTCGAATCTCAGCGAAGAAAGCACTGGAAATATCCGAAAATCGATACCGCTCCGGCTACTCTGCTTATATCGACGTGCTTGATTCACAGCGTGTATACAACGATGCAGCGCTAGCTTACATCCAGGCAAGACAATCTAGACTGGTTGCCAGTGTCGATATGTTCAAGGCCTTGGGTGGGGGTTGGAAGCCAGAACAACCAGCAGAGTGATTATTCTGGGTAACGAACTCGCACCCAATCGTCACGGCTTTCCATGCTGGAAGCAAGGCGTAGGGTGATAGGCTGATGTCCCTGCGTTAACCGATAGGCACCATGCTCGGTGAACTCCATGCGCGGAAGGATCAGGCTACTCACCCTTGAAAGTTTTGCGTCCTTCGGTAAGTAGAGTCCGGGGAATGAGAGCAGTCGATTAATAATACTATTTTGACTGGCTTGAAGGCTCTCAGTTCTTGAATGGTCATCAAGTTGTAAGTGGCTAAGTTGCACCCATGAAGGGTTCCTGCTTAACAGCTTAATGCCAAGGTGATACTGGCCATTAGCCAGATTTTTGATGCTTTGAATCGTCCCGATACTCAAGCCATATGCACTATTTTTGATCCTGAGCCCGATAAGTTTGCCTAACTTGATTTTTGGATTAAGTGCATGGCTTACCACAATATCAAGACCACCTGGGCTCTCGTCACTAATCATCCAATGCTCTTTTGCCAGGTCTCGATACAGCACGACAGGCGCATGGCTATCCATACGATGACTCTGCAAGCGTTCTTCCAGAGAAATCACATTGGAAGGTATGTTTGCTTTTGAAATGCCGTGAACATACTGAAAGATTTCTTGCAGTTCATAAATTACAGCAACAGACTTGACCACACGGTTGCGATTTTCTGCGCGTCTTTCACGTTTGTAGCCATCCCTAGACCACTCGGCACGAATATGAAGCAGCAATTCCAATAGTTGTTTTTTGTCTTCAATTGCCTCCAGCTCATGAGGCTGGCCTTGGTCAATCGCCAATAGCGTAGCATCAATTTTCGATACCAGTTGATCTGTTTGCCAAAACCGGCAATTATCATTGGCTCTAAGTGTGCGGATGCGTTTTGCGGGCATGTCTTTACCCAGATCTATATAAAATAAATGCTTTTCCGCCTGATGATGCCGCGTGATGCTGATCCATGGTAACCATTGCAGCAGCATGAAGTGTACGGTGTCAATTTGTGGTCTTGTCAGCCCGGATTGATCGAGGCTAGCCTGCATGCAGGCCCTGATGTAAGATGCGGCCAGATGATCCTCTGGCTCACCTTTATAAAGGCTGAACGACATATTGAGCATGGCTTCCTGTTCAAGAATTCGAACCAAACCATGAATGTCCAGCCAAGTCATGTCAGCGACAGGCTGATGATTGTAATGACGCCACATCGCCATGTTATAAGCTGCGTTCAACGCGCGCCCGATAACCAGATGCAGCTGCTTGTAGTCAAAGACCAGATCGTTGGAGTCATGAAAGAAATGCTGGATCAGATCGCGATAACTCACAAAAATCTGGCGGTGATAGTAATACACCGCATCGGATAAGCGTTTGTCTAGGTCTGGCCGGATATTTTGAAAATTTACGAAATGCTGGGTGAGTTTTTTCAGGCGATAACGATTCTCTTGATCAACATTCAATAGCAACCTAAGCTTTTGTCCATCATGGATGGATTCTTGAGCAAAGCATTTTTTTAGCTGCGTAATCGACTCCTCAATCGCACTAACATCATCCATTTCCGAGAGTTGTGCAATCCATTGCAGATCCGCTTTTGCAGCGCTTGCGTGGTCAAGGTTCAATAATTTGCTGAATATGGCTTTCATTTCGATGATTCTGATAGTTGCTTGGAAGATATCTAGCTAAATTCATGCCATCAGATGATGGTTTTTATAAGTCATTGAATATATATTTAAACAGCTGGTTTTTTTTGATTGTTACAGTGTGCAGGAATGTCGATGGTCGAACATTCCTTGCAAGAAGTGACGAATTATCAACACGTAAAAATTTCGAATCGAGCCAATAAGTCACGCATGCTAAAATTATGGTTTTGTCCGGTTAGCGCTACATGACAGTCAGAACCCGATTTGCCCCCAGCCCCACAGGCTTCCTTCATATTGGTGGGGCGAGAACAGCCCTGTTTTCATGGGCATTTGCCAGAAAGCATCAAGGTCGCTTCATTCTTCGTATTGAAGATACCGATGTCGCGCGTTCTACGCCGGAGGCAGTGCAGGCAATTCTGGATGGTATGAAATGGCTCGGCCTTGACTGGGATGAGGGTCCGTTCTATCAAATGCAAAGAATGGATCGCTACAAACAGGTGATACAGCAGATGCTGAATGACGGCACTGCCTACCACTGTTATGCCAGTAAAGAAGAACTTGATGCCCTGCGTGAGCAACAAATGCAGGCGGGCCTTAAGCCAAGATATGACGGCCGCTGGCGCCCCGAGCCGGGCAAAAGTTTGCCGCAACCTCCAACTGGAGTTTCGCCGGTGGTTCGGTTCAAGAATCCGGTAGCTGGGACAGTCGTTTGGCAAGACCTGGTCAAAGGGCGTATCGAGATTTCAAACGCAGAGCTGGACGACCTCATTATTGCGCGTGCAGATGGCACGCCAACCTATAATTTCTGTGTGGTCGTGGATGACTGGGATATGCAGATCACGCACGTGATTCGTGGTGATGACCATGTCAATAACACACCAAGACAAATCAATCTGTTGCATGCCTTGCATGCGCCCATTCCACAATACGCACATCTTTCCATGATATTGGGGGATGATGGGCAGAAGCTGTCAAAGCGGCACGGCGCGGTCAGCGTGATGCAATACCATGAAGATGGCTACCTGCCAGAGGCGACCCTCAATTATCTGGCCCGTTTGGGCTGGTCTCATGGGGATGATGAAATCTTTGATATGCGCCAGTTTTGTGAATGGTTTGATCTGGATCATATCACCCCATCTGCTGCGCAATTCAACACGGAAAAACTGAATTGGCTAAATGCACAGTATCTGAAGCAAGCATCGCTGACTGATTTGCAAGCAGATATCGTGCAACGCTTGAAAAATAGAAATATCGATGCAAGCGCATCGCCACAGTTGGAAAATATGATTGCACTGTATCGTGAACGTGTACAGACACTGAATGAATTGGCAGACGCGCTGACCTATTTTTACCGCAAACCAGTGATTGATCAGGTGGCGGCAGAAAAGTACCTTACCCCGGAAATCACGCCTGTATTAGTCGAGTTGGCTGATATATTAATGAGCATTCCCTGGGAAGTGGAAGCGATACATGCTGAAATCAACCAGATCGTGCAGGCGCATGAGCTTAAATTCCCAAAGGTCGCTATGCCGCTACGTGTGCTGATCACAGGCGGCGCGCAATCTCCAAGCATCGATGCCGTCATGGGATTGCTGGATCGTCATGAGGTCATTGCGCGCATCAGGTCGGGCTTGCAATAGCTGATGTGTCAAAAATGGTTGGATGGCTGAACGAAAATAAGGATCACAAGTCGTATTAATGTTGTTTGTATGGCTTGAAATTAATTTAATTCCACCTAATATGGTAGGTGTAGTCTCTCGATAAGACTCTATAGAAAAGGGCATAAAAATGAACGCAAAAGGGCAGATGCTACAAGACCCATTCTTGAACACACTCCGCAAGGAACATGTGCCAGTCTCCATCTATCTTGTTAACGGCATCAAGTTGCAAGGTCAAGTGGATTCCTTTGATCAATACGTTATTCTGCTGAAAAACACAGTCACGCAAATGGTTTATAAGCACGCAATCTCCACGATTGTGCCTGCGCGTTCTGTATCGCTGTCTTCCAGCCACGCTGAGGAATAGTCATTCTTGATGCTGGATAGTGATGTTTGACCGGCCAGTAGGAGGCGATGCGGCTGTTCTGGTTAGCCAGGACTTTGGAGAAGCAGACTACCTGGACAGCCTGCAGGAATTGCAGCAACTCGTTATCAGTGCCGGGATGGAAATCAAAGCGACCATCGAAGGCCGCAGGCCTAAGCCTGATCCAAAATATTTTATCGGGTCTGGCAAGGCGCAGGAGTTGGCTGCTTGTATCCAAACACAGGAGGCACGCGTCGCAGTATTTAATCATGACCTAAGCCCCTCGCAGCAGCGCAATCTGGAACAGCTGTTAAATTGCCGCGTGATTGACCGTACCGGCTTGATTCTGGACATTTTTGCCCAGCGCGCGAAAAGTCATGAAGGTAAGCTACAAGTTGAGCTAGCGCAGATGGATCATCTGGCCACGCGGCTGGTAAAGGGCTGGACTCACCTTGAACGCCAAAAAGGTGGTATAGGGGTGCGTGGAGGACCTGGCGAAACGCAGCTGGAGCTGGATCGCCGCATGTTGCGGGTGCGTATCAAATCCCTGCGTGAACGTCTCGATAAGCTTCGCAGGACGCGTGGCCTACAACGCCGTGCACGCAAGCGATCGAATGTCATGTCAGTTTCACTGGTGGGGTATACCAATGCCGGCAAGTCTACGCTGTTCAATCGCTTGACCCAGTCTGGGGTTTATGCGGCTGATCAACTGTTTGCAACGCTTGATACGACCTCACGCAAGCTTTATCTGCCTGATAGTGGTCCCGTTGTGCTATCTGATACCGTTGGTTTTATCAAGCATCTGCCGCACGCGCTGGTGGAGGCATTTGGTGCCACCCTTGAAGAAGCGGTGCAAGCCGATCTGCTGTTGCACATTGTGGATGCAGCGAGTGCTAATCGTGATGAACAGATTGCCCAAGTTCAGCACGTGCTGTCTGAAATCGGGGCGGCAGATGTCAGGCAAATTCTCGTGCTCAACCAGATTGACAGGTTGGGCATGGAGCCGGGGGTGGAGTGGGATGAATGTGGTAGAATCCGCACTATACGTATCTCAGCGAAAACTGGGGATGGTCTGGACTTGATCAGGCTGGCCTTGCAAGAATATCAACAATCCATGCAGCACACGCTTGCTGAGCAGCATCAGGCAATGCATGATACTTATCAATTAACTAGCTGAGCGAAAAGCAAAGTTTCACAAGTTCTGGAGTGATTTATGGCAAATGATCCCGGTTGGGGTAACCGAAACAACAATGGTGGCCCGCCAGATTTGGACGAGGTGTTACGACAGTTCAATCAAAAACTGAACGGCTTGTTTGGACGTTCAGGCAATGGCGGCGGTCAAGGTTCTGATGGCGAGATGCGTTCATTGCCCTTATTTCCAATTATTGGATTGATCGCACTGATCTGGCTTGCAACAGGGTTCTATATTGTAGATCAGGGCTCTCGCGGGGTGGTGCTTCAGTTCGGTAAGCATGTGGAAACCACGATGCCCGGTCCGCGTTGGCATATTCCTTATCCGATAGAGACAGTGACAGTTGTTAATATGGAGCAGGTGCGTACGATAGAAGTTGGTTATCGCACTGCTGAAGGTAGTTCCAGTCGTAGCAAGGAGTTGCGTGAGTCTCTGATGCTGACAGACGATGAAAATATCATTGATCTGCAGTTTGCCGTGCAATACAACCTGAAGAATGTCGAAGATACCCTATTCAATAATCGCAACACTGAAAATTATGTTCTTGGAGTAGCGGAAACAGCAATACGCGAAATCGTGGGCAAGAGCCGGATGGATTTTGTGTTGTATGAAGGCCGGGAAGAGATTGCCGTCAATGCACGTGAGTTGATGCAAACCATTCTAGATCGATACAACACAGGAATAAACATTGTTAGTGTCACCATGCAGAATGCGCAGCCGCCTGAGCAGGTGCAAGCAGCATTTGATGATGCAGTGAAGGCTAGTCAGGATCTGGAGCGTCAAAAAAATGAAGGGCAGGCCTATGCCAATGACGTCATTCCGCGTGCACGCGGTACGGCTTCCAGGTTGCTGGAAGAGGCCGCAGGTTACAAGACACGGGTTGAGAATGAGGCTGCAGGTAATGCCAGCCGGTTCGAGCAGGTGTTAGCCCAGTATCAAAAAGCGCCAGATGTGACACGCCAACGCCTATACCTTGACGCACAAGAACAGATTCTTTCCAGTGTCAGCAAAGTGGTGGTGGATCAAAAGGGCGGTAATAGTCTCTTATATCTACCCCTTGATAAGCTGATGGCCACGGCTGGGGCAACGACTGCCCAGACTACAAACACGCCACCCGCTTCACAGCAGTCTATTCAGCTGGAATTAGACGCTCAACGGTCGCGTGACGCCTTCCGCAATCGCGAAAGAGAAACCCGATAAGGAAAGTCTAGAAAATGAGTAATCCTGTAGTGAAAAATCTGGGCACAGTGTTGCTGGGTTTGATTGTGATACTGCTGTTAATCAGCTTTTCAGCCTTTACTGTTGACCAGCGCCAATATGGCCTGGTGTTTAGGTTGGGTAAAATTGTGGCAGTTAAAACCGATCCTGGCCTTTACTTCAAGGTTCCGTTGGTCGATAACGTCCGTTATTTTGATAAGCGCATTCTGACACTCAATTCTCCTGATCCGGATCGTTTTATTACCAGTGAGAAAAAGAACGTACTGGTAGATTCATTCGTTAAATGGCGAATTATTGATCCTGAGCGTTATTACGTATCGGTTCGTGGCGATGAGGTGCAAGCCGAACGTCGTCTTTCGCAAACCGTGAATGATGGTTTACGCGCTGAATTTGGTAAACGCACCATTAACGATGTTGTTTCTGGGGAGCGATCCAAAATTATGGATATTCTGCGTGAGCGTGCAGACCGCGATTCCAGACAAATCGGTATTCAAGTGCTGGATGTTCGGTTGAGAAGGGTAGATCTGCCGCAGGAAGTGAGTGAGTCGGTTTATCAACGGATGGAAGCTGAGCGTAAGCGCGTTGCCAATGAATTACGTTCCGAAGGTGCTGGTGCAGCTGAGAAAATTCGTGCTGATGCAGACAAGCAACGTGAAATCATTATTGCCGAGGCCTTCAAGGAAGCCCAGCGAATCAAGGGTGCTGGTGATGCCAAGGCTGCTGAAGTTTACTCACAAGCTTACAGCAAAAGTCCTGAGTTTTATGCGTTTTATCGCAGCCTCGAGGCTTACCGTAACAGCTTTAAGAACAAGAATGATGTCCTAGTACTTGAGCCAACCTCCGATTTCTTCAAGTACATGCGTGATTCAAATGGGCGTGCACGCTAACTTCTCAGGATTATAGCTTGGCTACATCGCTACTCATGGCATTTGGATTAATGCTGGTTCTGGAAGGTATCATGCCATTGCTGGCTCCACAGCAATGGCGTGAGACTTTTCGGCGCATGCTTGAACTGAAAGATGGTCAGTTGCGATTTATCGGCGTGGCATCCATGATTGCAGGATTGCTTGTTATCTTATTAGCTAAATAATTGCTTTAAATATCTATCCTATCAGTCTGTAATATAAGTAAAAAAATAGATTATTAGGATGGTTGAAATATTCATTAAAAGAAAAAACATCTCCTATGCATAATTGGCTGCTTCCGGAATATATTGAAGATGTGTTGCCTGCCGAAGCTGGACGCATGGAGGAGTTGCGTCGTAGGTTGCTGGATTTGTTCAGGGTGCATGGCTACGAATATGTGATTCCGCCGATGCTGGAATATCTGGAATCGTTGATTACCGGGGTTGGTCACGACCTTGATCTTGCTACATTTAAGGTTGTCGACCAATTGAGTGGCCGGTTGATGGGTGTGCGTGCCGATACGACACCTCAAGCAGCCAGAATTGATGCGCATATTTTGAATCATCAAGGCGTTACTCGCTTGTGCTATGCAGGTAGTGTATTGCGCACACGCCCAGATGGCTTGGCAAGAACCCGTGAGCCCTTGCAGGTTGGCGCAGAGCTTTATGGACATGCAGAGCTTGAGAGTGATGTCGAAATCCAGCGCTTGATGATCAAGTCCTTGCAGACAGTCGGTGTGACGGATCTGCACATTGATTTT
>VFQQ010001738.1_pt1 | contig 28400 bp, 49 predicted proteins | sample 3512341 | NCBI WGS metagenome assembly VFQQ01 (sample SAMN10412373, study PRJNA504923) | tailings metagenome | isolation source: Relicate 2 Philex TSF1 revegetated site | place: Philippines: Tuba, Benguet | collected 2017-08-29
GGGGGGGGGGGGGGGGGGGGGGGGGGGGGGGGGGGAAGGCGGAGGAAGGAAAGCATGGGGAAGAGGGTGCCTCAATCGAGCACAGCGTGGGTGTTGGTTGATGGGTGGGCAATCGGATGGCAGGCAGGCAGGCAAGGCGGATGGGTGGTGTTAATACGGTGAGGCATGTGGCGCACCAAACGGCTGCAAGTTGCATGGTTGTAGTTGCACCAGTCCTGCTGCTGAGTCTCGTGTTCACTGCCCGCAGACGAGGCCACCATGCAGCGCTTCAAGCAGGCCATGCAGCTCACAGGCAGCGAGTTCCTGGAGGCGGTGCAATACGCTGCCAAGGTGCGTGCCTGCGGCGGCCGCACCTTTATCGCGCGTCAAGGATGCCCTGTGCGGTTTGCTTTCGTCCTCGCAACGTCCCTGCCTTGGCCTGCCCACCGCATGCAGTCCTGGCTGCCGGCGCGGTCGCACGTCAAGGAGGCTCGTTATGGTTTGCCTTTCCCACTCGGCTGCCCCTGGTTCCTCAACCTACTCTTTTTCTACCCAACATCACCTGCAGTCCTGGCTGCCGGCGCGGTCGCACGTGAAGGAGGCGCTGGACCAGCGGCTGCAGATGCACCCCTCTGGTGAGGCGGCAGGCGCACTGCAGTGGCACTGCCATGCCTGTGTGGGCAGCCGTGCTTGCAGGAGCACTACCACGCTTGGGCAGCCATGCTCGTGCCCCCAGACAGCAGTTGCACCGTTGCCCGCGGGCTGCCGGTGTTCTTGTTCTATCCATTGGCAGCTCTTTGGAGTCGCAAGGGTTGGCAGGAAGACATTGGCAGCTGGTGTGCCGCCTGTTCAGCTGGCTATTCTATTCCTGCCTGCAGGGCGCATCATCAAGCTCAACACCTTCTGCCCCTGTAAGCCGGTTGTTTTGCTTATTAGCGTGTGAGCCGTGTTTCGGCGGTCGCTCCTGCACTGCATGGGTCTTGCGCAATGCAAAGCGCAGCATGCCTTGGTTCAACAACATCTTGTACACTCTCTACCTCTCAAGCATACATCAAAAACTGCTTGCACTGCTTTCCCTGCAGGGAAGGAGCACCTGTACGACCTGGAGGCGGAGATGGGCATTGCGGGCCAGATCCTGTACTGCCTGTACGAGGTGGGTTGGTCCTGTACTGCCTTCCAACCTGCACTGCCTGTGGGAGTAAGCACAATGCTGCGCTGCCTTCCCGCCTCTGCCGGGGAACCAACCTGTTCTGCCTTGCCTGCACGAAACGAGCAATGTGCCGCCGCTCACTGCTCCACTCTTTTCTGGCTCTCCATTCCTGCAGGACGACCGCGAAAAGAAGTGGCGCATCCAGGCGGTGGGCGTCGCGCCCGGCAGCTTTGACAGCCGCAAGGCGCTGCCGGCGCCGTGGCGGGGCCTGCGCGATGCCGAGCTCAGGTGGGTATGCAGCCTTGCAGTTGTGTGCCTGTTTTGGGGGAGCTGCTGTGACAACTGCTACAACGGCACTGCCTGCGCGATGCCGAGCTCAGGTGAACGGGTGACAGCGCTTGCAAGTTTGTGTTGTGCCTGGTTTGACAGCCGCAATGCGCTTCCTGTGTAATACCCGGCTGTCTGTTTTTGCACGTCTCACCTACTCATTGCAGCACGGTTTGCCTGCCCCACCCTCTTCTTCCTCCTTTCTGCAGCACGGCCAGCGGCATCTCCGGCTGCGTGTTTGTGCACGCCTCATTCACTGCTTTTGAAGCTGGCTGTCTGCCCCACCCCTTTGCAGCACGGCCAGCGGCATCCGAGGCTGCGTGTTTGTGCACGCCTCCGGTGTCATGGCAACAAGCTTAGCCTGCCCTCTTCCTCCTTCTTTTTGCAGCACGGCCAGCGGCATCCCAGGCTGCGTGTTTGTGCACGCCTCCGGTGTCATGGCAACAAGCTTAGCCTGCCCTCTTCCTCCTTCTTTTTGCAGCGCGGCGTGCGGGATCCCACGCGGCGTGTTTGTGCACGCCTCCGGCTTCATTGGCGGCAACGACACGCTGGAGGGGGCGGTGGCCATGGCGGCAAAGGCGCTGGACATGGAGTGAGCGAATCATGGAAGTCCCCCTGCTGGGGAGTGCGAGTGAACTGGAGGGCATGCAGCGCAGCAAACAGTAGGACCTGAGCTGAGCAGACGGCGCGTGCATCCAAGCGGTTGGCTGCATTTTATTGTTCACTGCTTAGTGTGCCCAGCCGCTGCTCCATCCCTCAGCGTTGTCGACTACAGCACTGGTAATGTAACGCGATCACTCTTGCAAGAACATGCCACAGCCGGGCATCTGGCAGGGAGCAAATAGGGGCAGGCCGGGAACTAAAAGCGGAGGGACACAGGCACAGAGCAGAGTCCAGCTGTGCAGCGGTTGCATGGGGCGTGAAAGCTTGAGCAGGGTTCCGGTGCGGGTTCAGACAAGGTAGATGAGCGTTGAGGCAAGGTTAAGTTTGGGCATGCCGGTTGGCCAGCTCTGTTGATGCATTCATGGTGCGCAGGCCGGGCGCCGCTCTACTGTGGCTGCCTGGTTGGAGTGTGTCGTGGTTTTCGTTTGGAGCTGTGCATCTCAAATCAGTTGCAGTGGCGACGGACAGTTGCTCTGGTTGTCAGTGCCTTGCGGGCGCAGCAGCTCAGCTGAGCCACTCGCTCATTCGTCTTGGCCAGGCAGGCGCGGCGGCAGCATGTGGCGCACGTGCTGCACCAGCAAGTCGTGCCGCCCCGCCGCGCTCCAGCCCACAATCTGTGGAGGTGAGGCCAGGGGTGCTTTGCTTTCAGGCGAGCGCAGCACAGCTGGCCTGCTTGCGCAGACAGTGCCCAGGCCAGGGCAACGGCTGGTGCAGAAAGTGGTCAAGCTGCGCACCTAGGCACCCAGCCTGTGAGCATCCTGCACGTTTTCCGCTTGCACCCTTGGCGACTGCCGCCAGTGCCGCTGCCTCCGCCAATGCCAGCAGCGTCCCCCAGCCAGATCCCCAGCAGCTCCCTTTGCTAATTCAAGTCCAAGCAGCCAAGGAGCACACCTCTCGGTAGAGCTGGCTCCGCATGTCACGCAGGCGCGTAAAGTGGGCCATGTACGCCACCACGTCCAGCTGCATACAGGCAAAAGCACGCAAAGAAGAAGCATGTCAGCAGGCACGCTTCACATATCAGAGGCCACAGGCAGGTAGGGCGCATAAATTGCAATGTGGAGAGCTTGATTTGTTGCAAGACAAGAAGCAGGTGCACAGCTGCAGCACAGCCGCCAGCTCTGCCTCTCCCAGTTTGCACCACCAACAACATAGCAAGCACCCATGCCCATGAGGTCGCACCTCGCTGAGCCGCGGTACAGCCGCCAGCGCTGCCTGCACCTCGGCGTAAATTGCCTGGGCCACCTGCACCTGCGGCAGCTCATCCCGCCGGTAGGCCGCTGCAGATGGGCAGGGCGTATGCAACGGAGGTTTGGGGAGAGGCCGAAACAGGTGACAGGGTGTCGTGAGCGCAAGCCTGCACAGCCCAGCTTGCGTGAGAATGCATGCCTGCAACACAGCAAAAGCCCCAGTGCACGCACCTTGCTGCAGCTCAGCAGCAGTCAGGGTGCGCAGCTGCTGCAGCACGCCCTGAGCCGCAGCCGATGTCTCCGCCATCGCAGCTGCTGCCACTGCCGCTGCTGCGGGGGCAGCGGCAGGAGGTGCGCCCCTAGACCGCTGCTCCTGCTGGCGTTCAGATGATGCAGGGGCAGGCACAGACGCGCGCTGTGCTGCTGCTGCCGGGTCGTAAGCAGCCTGCCTCTCAGCCGTCGCCGGCTGCTCAGGGGAAGCAGTGGTGCGCGCCGCTGCCGCCGCCGCTGCGCCGCTGCCCGCCTGCTGCGCCTTCTTCCCCTGCCCAGTAGCCTGCTGCGCCTGCTTCCCCTGCCCAGCAGCCTGCTGCGCCTGCTTCCCCTGCCCAGCAGCCTGCTGCGCCTGCTGGCCGGCATCCGCCACCGCTTGCAGGCTGCCGCCATCCCGCAGCTCGGTAATGTGAGCCTGGATGCCGCTCAGCCGAGCGCCATCTAGGTCGGATAGGAATGGCTGATACAGAGCCAGCGGGAATTTGAGCGCCACACTCTCCAGGTCATTGCCGTACTGCGACGGAAAAAGTACAGCAGAAGGCGATAAATTCAGCATGTGGACATTATTTTTGTCCAGACGGCCGGCCAGCTTGCACTGCAACAACTGGCAGGATCAGCTGTGCACACTAGCCAACGAGGCGGCTGCCTTGCTGTGCCTGTTTACCATTCCCTGCTCCCTCCCTGCCGTCAACCGCCCTCCCCTGCTTGCCTGCTGCGCGCGCCACAGCACCAGCAGGTCGGCACATGTGGCACCCAGGGCGGGGGTGCTGCAGCAGCCGACGCGCACCGACTGTTCCTCTCGAGAGGAGGACCAGCCCTGCAGGCGGTCCGGCAGTATCTGCAACGGAACAAGAGGACAGAGACAGATATGCACAATATCGCAAATGCCCAGCAGTACCCAAGAGCAGCGCTGAGACCAAGCGCATGCAGGCACTGAAGGATGCCGATGGAATGCGGGGCCTATAATCGGTGCAGGACAAGCTGCCGCACCACCAAAACCTTGCTCCAACACGCATATGCTTCCACAACCACCAGCAGCCCTCCCACTACCAGTGGCAACTCACTCGCTTGGAGCTCACGCTCATCTGCGCAAACCAGGGCCCCTGCCCATACACCCCCTTGTAGCCGCTGCTGCCCCGCGGCGCTTCCACCTTGGCAGCACGACGCCTGCCCTTGCGGCCGCCCCCGCCCTCCTGGGCAGCAGGGGCGGCGCCCGCTGCCGCGGCTGCTGCTGCGGCGCCTGCTGCCGCGGCAGACCCGGCAGGAGAGCCCGGCTTCTCTGCCGCAGCCGCCGCAGTCGCCGGTGCGGCGGCCGGCGAGGCAGCAGAGGCTGCAGCTGCCGCATCCTGCCCGCCTGCCGCTGGCGCAGGCGCCTCTGGTACTGGTGCTGCTGGGGCCGGAGCAGCCGCTGGTGCAGGCTTGGCATCCATTGGCTCAGCTGCATCTAACTCTGCATCATCTCTCTCGCCATCTGCCGCAGCGGCAGCGGCATCTGCTGCACCCTTGCTGCCTGCCTCACCAGCTGACCCTGACGCTGCTGCCGCGCCGCCCTCGCTAGTGGGGCTGCCGTGGGCGCCATTGGCAGGGCCGAGTGGCCGGCCAGTGGCTAGGCTCTCCAGCCGCCCAGGCTCATCCCGCAGCTCCCGCACTGCAGCGAATTTGAGGGCAGCAGGCCACAGCATACTGATGGAAGAGCCGAATGGCAACAGCAGGACAATGACAACAGCAGGACAATGGCGTCAGCAGCACTCTGGGGGCAAGCAACGGATCAGAGGATGCATAAAGGAGGTGAAAACAGGCCCAACCCACCCAAATTTTTTATGATACTGCACAACGCACCGAGTTCCTTGATGTCCGCCTCCGTCCGCGCAGCGCGCAGCGCCGGCAGGTGCGGCGCATATCGCTCAAAGCTGAAGTTGAGGGCTTGGGAGGCCTCAGGCGCGGCGTCCAGCTCAGCGGGGTCCTTGCCGTACTGCAGGGTGTATTGGATTGGACAAATGGCGTGCAAGTGCACTGTCAACTATGCAACTTGAGGGCCTGAGAGGCCTCGGGTGCGGCGTCCAGCTCAGCAGGGTCCTTGCCGTGCCGCAATGGGTATTCCGCAGTTGTGTATTGGTCAACAACTTGAATCAGGTTTGATTTGTGTTGCAGCAAAGCTTGTGGTGCGCTCGTGACTTCCAGCAGCAAGGCTTGCCTGCCAACTACACTAGGGCCAGCAGCCAACCACATGTATGGCCCAGCTGCATTTGCACGGCAAAAATCACTGGCTCGAAAGCCGCAGCGCACCCGCAGCGCGCGCCAGATGGCGGCCAAATCCCAAGTTACTGCCGCCAGGGCGGCGCAGCTGCAGAGCGTCAAGCGTATGGTGCGCTTGGTGCTGTGGAGCAGAGGGGTGGCAAGGGCAGGAGGGGTAGGTAAGGCAGCGCGTGCGAGCGGGACAGGTTGAAGCACGGCATGCAAGGACGAGGGAGGGAAGTCGCTGCTAGGGGAGGTGAGGCTCCATGATACAGCCACCCACGAGCAACATGGCACCAGCACGAGCGCCCCCTCAACAACCAACACAGCAGTCAAACGAAAACACTGGCCAGCCCTTGCACTCACGCGCCCTGGGCGTGCGGCACACTGCCATTAAAGCGCACGATGATTTGAGCCGCCATCTGCCCGTTGACGCCTGCATCAGTGACCGTTGAATTGTTGCGGGATTGAGGGTCTGACCCGACAACAGCGGGATCGAACAAGAGGGGGCAGCTGACGGGGCCAGACAGCAACCCACGGCTGCCACCCAGCACGAGCTTCTTTAGAAGAGCTTGGAAGCTACCTGAAGGTTGTGTTTTGTACCCTCACCTGTGATGCCGTGGAAGGGGTGCTGTGCCGCAGAGAACCGCAGCACGTCCTGGCCCTGCCACGGCCGCACGCCCGGCTGGTATTCCGCCGACGCCGACGCTGTGGCTCGCCGCTGCTTCACGGGCCGCCCGCCGCGGCCCCCAGCCGCCGCCGCTCCATCAGCTGATGCCGGCAGGGAGACGCTCCCAGAGCGCAGGGAATAATCGCTTGCAGAGGGCATGGCCCGGCCGCGTGCCGCGTCCTCAACCGCATCTAACAGGCGCCGCATGCTGGCGGTATCGCCGCCACTCGTCTCGCTGTCGTCCACAATCTGCCGCTTGCGGCCGCCGCGCTGCAGGCCAGTGGGCAGGCGGCCGCCTAGCGCCGCCGGGACCCGCCCGTTCTGCCTGGCAAAATCTTCGCTCAGGCTGCTCGACGCCTGCTGCTGTGCCTGCTGCGCCTGCTGCGCTTGCTGCTCACCCTGCCGCAGCAGCGAGGGCACCGGCGGCAGCGGCCGCATCGACGGCTGATTGTCAAATCGCGGTGGCGGCTGCATTGGCCGCACCCGCTGGGCAGCGACTGCAGAAACCTGCTGCTGCTGCTGCTGCTGCTGCTGTGCCTGGAAGCCCCCCAGTGGCGCCTGCGCCGCTCCTGCGGTAGCCAGGAAAGAAGGTGGGCACCCCGGAGGCAGCGTGTCAGGAGAGAATGGGCGAGCGGGATTGCAAGCCAGTGTTGTAAACCGCCCAGTTGAGAGTTGGCTTGCAAGTCAGCTTGCAGAGTTGCAAGCCGCTGCGGCGGAGGCAATCTGGAGCATACGTGAAAAGAATGCTAGTCTGGCCCAAGACGACCAAGCAGTCACTCATGGCCCCTCTCACCTGCTTTTGCAGCTTGCAGCGTGTTGGCGGTTGTGCCTGCATGGGGGAAGGGGCAGCAGCAGTGCAGAAACCGCATGAAATGCAGCGGTGTGTGGAACCCTTACAAAAGCAGCATACATGTCCAGAGCGCCACGCTGCAGCCCTTCCAAACCCAAGCTGCAGCCTGCCTGCTGCCCTGCCATCCTCCTCTTGACCAATGCCGCCCCGGCTGCGTCATGCCGCCTTGCCCACCCCATGCCATTGAAACCCACCGTTGGTGGGGCGGCTCTGAGCTCCGCCCACCCAGCTGGTGGGCTGCTGGTCGTCTGCAGAGGGAGGTGAGGCACAAGAGTGAGTTTGGCAGAATCTACCTTGCTTTTCTGCACCACGGTGCGACTCCTTTCCATGATGCCCCATATCACCTGAGCCTCCACACCTCTGCTGCCTTGACGCCTACTGCGTCACTCCAGCTCGTAACAAGCACTGCAGCCGCATCCCCTCATTGCTCACCCGGCGCAGCGGCTTGATGGCGCAGACCTGCAAGCCGGCCCTTACTGTCTCAACACCCCCAGTACACCTGTTGTGATCATCCCTCCTCACCCGGCGAGCGCAGCGGCTTGATGGCGCAGACCTGCAGGTCTCGCACCACCTGGCGGAAGGTCACCGCCCGGATCTCCCGCACCGTGTCCGGGTCCACGCCGTACCTGCAAGGGCATGGGTGCGGGTTCGCTTACTTAGGATAACGATGCCAGTTTGCCGAGCTGCCCAAGCACGCACTAGCCAACCATCGAATGAACTGCTCAAACGGTCAAGCGCACCGCTTGAGCGGGAAGAAGAGGCGCAGCGAGGTCAGGTCCCGCCCCTCGTCCACCGTCTCCTTGACTGCAGCAGTTTGACAGGTTGGGGCGGAGGGAGCAGTTTACAACACCGCGTTCCATTGATCATGAGATCTGCGTCCAGTGATGCCTTCGGCAGCATGGGCAGCCGCAACGCTGATAACCAAACATTGCTGGCGCCAGCAGCCAAACACCGCAGGCAAGTGGCGATTGACCCTTCTGAAAGCCCGGCGGCCGACCTCAGCAGCTGGGCCCCCCACCCAACCGGCGCCGCCAGAAATGCAACGCGAGGCCGATCCCTGCCGCCGCCACCCCGCAGCAGCAGCAGCTCACTTGTCAGCACGTCCCGCACTCGCTTGGTCTCCTCCTCGCACTCGAACAGGCCCAGCAGGAACTCTGTTTTGGTGCCAATGTGCGGATACGAGACCTGGCAGGCGGGTGCAGGGAGGGGAGCGGCCGGCGGGTGGTGCTGGGCACTTGCGTGGGTACTGCAGCATGTGCGCATGTGGCAGCCGCCAGCACCCAGCTGCTCCGCATGTCAAGCTGCAGCTCTGCGTGGCTCCGCGCTTCAAACACCATCAAGCTGGGCTCACCATGTAGAGCCCATCCTCTTCAGTCACCGTCCCTCTCGAGTCGGCGCCCGCATCAGGAGCGGGCACCTCGTCCTCCTCAAAAGCCGCCGCCATGCCTGCCGCCCGCCGCCGTACGTGACTTCAGTTGCCCCTTGCCACTCTTAGAAGCCCTGCATGAAAGCAGGAGCAGTAGTGGCTTGGATCAGCAGGCGGCGACGGTGCGCAAGGTGCGGCAGGCGGGCGGGCGCAGCGACGACGGCCGGCAGGAAGCGCGGGGGGCGCTCGGCTGGTTTGAGTGCTCTTACACATCCATCACGAGCACCATACGCCTGCTACAGAGCGCGACAGAGCACTTGAAACACGGTCGCCCGGAGGGAGAGCAGCCAGCGGCCCATGTGCGGCGATGAAAGAGCTACGGCGCTCACCGGCGTTTTATTGTGATTGAGCGCTCGCGCCAGGGAGCTGGCGAGACGGAGAGGGCGACCAGAGCTGCTCGTGGCCTGCTGCTGAGCGGCACTGCACCCGCTCCAGTTGCTGCGAGGTTGCTGCTCTGCTCACAAGCGCACCCAGCTGCAGGGGAGCGGCGCCCATGAACCCTCATGCGCGGCGGTCAGCTCCTCGCCCGAGCGCCTCTATCGCCTGGTTTATGTGCAATTGACAGCCAGCGGAGTATTGGGCGCCCTTCAGCAAGCTGTTATCCGCATCGGCTGGCGTTCCATTTCTCGCCGCCTCCGAGGCCCAGGCAAACCTCAAAGCCCCAGTTTCACATCGTCTGGGCGCTGAGGCAGCCGGGATTGCAGTCCCTGGCAGCCTACAATCGCCGCAGCAGCGCCGCCACCCGCCGCCACTCGAGAGGCGCTCAACGGGCATGGCACCCCGCCCAACGGGGCAGGCACGGCCGCCTGCCAAGTGGACGGGCACGGCGCAGGTAGGCTTGATGAGCGGGTGGTTGTGGCGTCTTTACCTCTGGATATTCTGGTGGGCCGGCGTTCAACCCGCCGCACACGCCTTGGCGCCCGTACTTGCGCATGCTCAGGCAGCGTGGCACCTCTCGCATGGTCCACCCACCGCTGGCCTGCCGCTGCCCCAATGCACTGCAGAGCCCCAATGGCACCTGGGAGATGCAGTGTCAGGTCACCAGGGGCTGGTGGTAGGACGTGGCTATGATGCAGAAGCTTGCTGCTGCAGCTGCAGGCTTGGCTGGCCGGTTGCCGCTGCCCCCTGCCGAGTCGGCCACTCGCCAGGGCAGCCAGCACATGCTACAATAGGTTCCACTGCTCAGCGTTCTAATGATCAGCACAGTGCATGAAAACCTGCATGCATCTGCCTGCCCGCAGGTGGCCTTTCCTGAGGACATGCGGGAGCTGCACGGCGGGCACAAGTACGAAAACGTAAGGCCGGCTGGCTTGCAATGCAGTGCAGAGTTGCGGTTTGCATGGGAAGGCTTGGGAACGTGAGGCCTGACCGTGATCTATATTTGACTGGGTGAAGGGTTGTGTGCTGGTTTTTCACAGCTGCAGCAGAAAGTGCGAGTGCCGACCTGCAGGCGCATTGTCTGACCCATTCTCTCCCGTCTGCTGTCGCCTTCCCTCGCGCAGATCCGCATCTATTCGTTCGAAACACAGGTGAGCTCAGTAGCTGAACCAAAGGGAGCACATGTCAATGCCAGTGGCACCAATGATAGGCTAATTTGCAGGACAAATGCTGGTACAACTGCACCCTCCCTGCCCCACGTGCTGCTGCTGCCCCTTTCCTTCCTCGCTTCCCGGCAGGCGGCCGCCGCCGCCGCCAGCGACCTGCTGTTGGTGTGACGCCCGCCAGCACCTATCATCACCTTAGCCGTGTTCTGCTGCCTGCTTGCTTACTTCCCTGCAGGCGGAAGCAGCGGCCGCTGCCGACCTGCTGTCGCTTTGGCGCCAGCGCCGGGTGCTGAAGAAGCCGCTGGAAGCGCGCAACTACAACCTGGGGCTCGCCCGCTACATGTGAGTGGAGCATGTAGATTGTGATTTCTTTGAGGAAGCTAATGGAACTGCTGGAGGCGCGCAACTACAACTTGGGGCTCGCTCGCTACATGTGAGTGGAGCATTTGGAATGTTATGTTATGTGTTTGAATAAGCTGAAGAAGCCGCTGGAGGCGCGCAACTACAACTTGGGGCTCGCTCGCTACATGTGAGTGCGTCCACTGCGACTCCAGCAAACCAGCATGGTGTGCAGTACGGTGACAAGCATGGTCTATTTATGAGTGCAGCCCATTGTGGGGTCCCACCACACCCACACGTATTCCATCATTCCTCCTTTGCCCTTGTGTAGCGAGCACCAAGCGCTGCTGCTGGCCTGCCCCACCACCAGCGCCGCTCGGCAGTACGTGGTACGGCTGAAGGACAACGGCACGCTGCGCAGCCTCAGCGCGGGCACCGGCAGTGGGGTGAGGGGCACACCCACAGCGCCAGCAGCGGCACCACCGGGGTTGCCACCTGCGCTGCCAGCAGCAGGAGCAGCAGCAGCTCTGGGGGTGCCAGCTGTGCCGGCAGCAGGACCGGCGGCAGCTGCGGCAGTGGCGGCAGCAGGGCAGGCAGCTGTGGGGGCAGCAGCTGTGCCGCGGCCGGGCAGTGGTGGGTCGGGTGGAGCGGCCGTGGTGCTGTCCGGGCTTGCGGCTGCAGGAGGTGGAGACGGGCGGCGCAAGCGCAAGCGGGCACCACGGCAGGGGCGGCAGTGGGATTTTGTGGGCAGTGATGAAGAGGAGATTAGCAGCGAGGAGGAGGAGGAAGAGGAGGAGGAGGGGAGTGATGAAATGTATGAGCAGAGCAGCAGCTATGAGGAAGACAGTGAGGAGGAGAGCTCGGAAGAGGAGGGCAGTGGGGCAGAGGAGGAGGCAGGGGCTGGGCTGCAGCAGGCGCAGCAGGCGCAGCTGGCGCAGCATGCGGCACAGCAGCAAGCAGCCCAGCAGGCAACCCAGCAGGCGCAGCAGGCGCAGCAGGCGCAGGAAGTGCAGCAAGTGCAGCAGCCGCCGCAGAAGTGGCGGCGGGTGCCCGGACGTCCGGGGCACTGGCAGCTGCAGCAAGGCAGCGAGGAGGAGGACGGAGGGACGCAGGATGAGGAAATGAGCGAAGATGATGAAATGGATTCAGATTTGGATTCGGGTGCAAGCCCGGTGCCACACAACGTGCAGGCGCAGGCGCAGGCGCAGCCGCAGTTGCAACCGCAGCCGCCGCAGCAGCAGCAGCGGCAGCCCGGGCGGGGGCAGGGCGGGGGGCGGCGGCTGCCGGGCGGCGTGGCCGGCACTGGGTATCATTGCATTCTGCAGGCGGGCCGGCGGTGGGCGTGCCAGGTGCCGCTCGCCCCGCCCTCAATGCTGCCCAGGTTCAAGGAGGAAGGTGCGCAACAGAGTGCAAACCTGGCCCTCACTCCCACTGCACTGCTCCCAACCTATCTAAATGACCCTTGCCTGCCTGTGCTGCCTCCCCTTGACAAGTAATGCGTGCCTCAATCGCCCCACCCACCTCACGTCGTTTGCGTTCATCGCTCCACCCCCGCAGGCCCCACCAGTAAGACCAGCCTGCGCCTGACCAGCTTGCAGACGGCGGCTGAGGCGGCCGTGGCGGCAGACCTGTGCATGTTCTGGCGCAGGTGAGGCAGCTCACTATGCAAGTGGGGCTTGGAATGATTTGTGAGGCGTGTGCATGTTCTGGCCCAGGTGAGGGAGGCAGCCGGTGGCTGCAGTTCTGTCGAGCATTGTTCTCTCTTTTCTTGCAACCCAAACACTGCCATCCACGCTCTGCTTCGCAGCATGACGTACGGCAAGGGCGAGCCGTCTGCCAAGCTCAACCACCCACTCGTATTAGCATGCCAATAAACACAGCATCAAACTGATGAAAACAATGTGCACATCCTGCTTCGCAGCTTGGCGTACGGCAAGGCGGAGCCCTCTGCCAAGCTCAACCACCCACGCCAGCTGTACGAGTCGGGGCAGGGCGGACAGCTGCTGGCCAGCGTCAAGGCGCAGACCGACTGGAAGGTGTGCAGCTTTGCTGTATCTGTTGGTAGGGACCCATGCAACACTGTATGGGTGCACGTTGTGGGTGAGCTGCTGGCCAGCGTCAGAGCACAGACCAACTGGAAGGTGGGCGTTTCCTGCTATTTCTCTGCCGGTAGGGATGGTCGCCAATTGCTCGACCGTAATGTGATGTTGTGCTGGTGTGCTGCTCCTATGCAAGCTTCCCCAGCAGCTGGTGCAAGCTGTGGTGAAGCAGGCCCGCGACGGCAGCGTCGCAGCCAAACTATTGCCACACCTATATGCATACTGCTCCATCCAACCGTTCCCCACAGCTGGTGCAAGCTGTGCTCAAGAAGGCGCGAGACGACGGCACCATTGCAGCAGTGGCGGCTGCCACCGTGGCTGCCCAGCCGCCCGCACAGCAGGCGCCTGCTGCAGCAGCAGCAGCCAGCCCGCCACCAGCGGCAGCGGCGGCGGCACCAGCAGGGACAACGGCACTGGCACCGGCAGCGGCGGCAGCGGCACCGGCAGTGGCGGCAGCGCCGCAGCAGAGGGTGCCAGCGGTGCCTCAGCAGCAGAAGCAGCAGCAGCCGGCCGCCTTGCGGTCCCCACTGCAGCCCCAGAAGGCTGCGCAGCAGCAGCAGCAGCAGCAGCTGCCTGTCCTGCCACCACCGCCGGCGGCGCCCCAGCAGCGCCGCAGCCCGGCAGCAGCCCCGCTTGGCACGACCGTGCCGCACAGCGGCGGCCCCGCTGCCGCTGCCGCCCCGCCACCTGCGGTGGTGAACCCTCCATTGCCGGCTGCCGCCCCGCCAGCAGCAGCTGCAGCGCCTCCGCCGGCCGCTGCCGCTGCCGCCCCGTTCGAAACGCCAGCAGCGGCGGCAACGCTGGCGGGGATGGCCTCTGTGCCTTTCAGCGCGGAGGAGATGGCGGCGGCGGTGGAGGAAGCGCTGAGGCGCACGCCGGGGCTGATGGACCGGGATGTTGCTGCCTTCATGGGCAGGTGGGCTCTTCATTTGACATCCTTCGCAGAGCGGCTTCCTGGGCTGGGCTGCTGATCATATTTCTGGCCTCGCGCAGTCATGCAGGCTCACTAATGCGTCTTTTAATCTTCTCTTCTCCTTCCCGCAGGTTCATCGGCCTGCATGACCTGCGCCGCGCGCTCTTCGACAGCGTGATGCGGCACCACCGCGCGGGGCGGCACGATCTGGTGCAAGCCCTGTCCTGGAGCTTCATCTGCGCCTGAGCCGCCACCAACCTGAAGCCAGGTTGGAAGCCAGGCTGCAGACCAGGCCGCCTGAGGCAACCTGGTGCAGGCGCTCTCCTGGAGCTTCATCTGCGCCTGATGGGAGCTGCACGTGCTGGGCTGCAGTGAGCGGCCATGGCGCTAGTGAGCGGCCACAGCAGCGCTGCCAGTGGGACATGGTTTGCGGCCGCGGCACGGGCTGGTGCAGGCCCTCTCCTGGAGCTTCATCTGCACCTGAGCGGCAGCACTACTTGAAAGCCATTGAACATGATTGCACTGTTCCAGCTTGCTCTGTACACAAAAAGCCCAACTGACCTGTACATTTATATGCTGATGCATCTGCGACTGGTGCTTTGCCAACACGCACATAGCCGCATACCCCTGCCCTGACATGCACCCTGCCTGACGACTTGACGCAACTGTAAATGGCACCCTGAATCATGGGCATGCAATCCATCGGCAATTGGGCTGTGACTCGCAATATGAACGACTGATATGCTAGCCGCCGCGCATGCAGTTGCCCCTACCAGCTGCTGCTCCGGCCATCAACAGCGCATGCCCTCCACCTCTCATTTTCTGGGCCCCTGCCCCAGCAATCAGCGCATGGTTACATGGCTACAGCAACAATGCTGCTTTGCGCCCGAGCGTTGGCTGTCAGCCTTGCTGCTAGCCCACATCCCCAATCATCCCGTGCCGCCACAGCCGCCAGTGAAGGCCGCTTGCTTCTGCTTCCCAGTTGGCAACTGCGTCTAGCCTTCATCCTCAGTCGTCCAATGTTGCCGCCGGCGCTGCTGGTGAGGTCGCCTGCTGCCGCTCCACAACGGGCAACTGGCCAACATTGCTGCTAGCCTTCCTCTTCAGTCGTCCAATGCTGCTGCCGCTGCTGCAGGTGAGGCCGCTTGCTTCTGCTCCTCCAAAACGCTCTTGCGCATGAGCGCATACCTGCAGTGATCGGGTTGCAACGAGCAATGCAATACACAAGGGGTTGAAGCAGCACCAAGGGGTTGGGAGCGCAGTGGGTTGCAGGCAGCAGGCCCACAAGCTCAGCAGGCTCGTACGTGTGCATGAGGAGGCACATCCACTTTGGGCATGGGGGCGGCACATGTCCCGTCTGGCACACAGCATGCAACAGCAGCGGCGGCAGGGGTAGGCTGCGGGGCAAGCGACCAATCCTGCCTCTCACCCGCGGCTGCCCTCCACCACGCCATCGGTCGCCGTGTTGCCGTTCCAGGAGCGGACCTGTGCGGCAGTGGAGCAGAATGTTGAAGGCTTCTGGGTGGCTGGTCATAGATGCGGCACTGTTGCAAGCGTCCGTTGTCTTGTTTCGTGCAATCCTGCTGCTTTGTGCAATGCCGGTTGCCTTGCAAGACGCATAAATGCACGAATGCCCCAGGTGATCCAACGATTCACAGCAGGCCCAGCACAGCGCACAGCAGGCGCAGCGCACCTGCCAGATGTGGCCATAGTGCTTGTGGACATACTTCATGGCTGATTCCACGGGCACCTGGCGCAGGGAAACATTGCACGCCTTCAACCAGTGCTAAAGGCTCGTTGCTTTGCTGGCGACATGCACATTATTTGGCACGGCGCCCGTTCAGCAGCGATACTTTGAACGAGCGCTCACCTCGATCAGGCGGTAAAGCAGGTTGTGTGAGCGGAAGCTCATGGAGGCCGCCTGGCAGTTGAGCTCCAGCACCTCCAGGTCTGCAGAACAAATGCATACAAGTGGTAGCAGTCTATGCAACAGCAGGCAGCTGCTGCGTCTCGAAAGGTTGCAAGCTCAGGTGGGGCGCCTAGTTGCCGTCTCAGCGTTGACGCACAATCAATGCAACTGGGTTGGCCGCCCCATGCACGCACCCGAGTCGTTGAGTGCGGCCAGCGCCGCCTGCCAGCCGCCATCATGCAGCAGCAGGCACCGTGCCTGCGAGAAAAATGGATGGAACACCACTAGCAGTTTTGCAGTCAGCAGATGCTCTTGTGACCACATTCAGAACTGCAGCACGCAGCGCGCCTAGCGCCTGCAAGACGGACGAAACCCACTGGCAGCTGCTCTGAGCACGTTTCCAGGCTTGCAAAACCTCTATGGCTCACAAACTCCATACAGGATTCGATGCAGGCTGCTCATGTTGGGGTTCTCCTTTCTCCTGGGTTAGCGTGAGCGTCAGCGCCTATTTCCAATCACTCACACGATCACTAAAGGCAATCAATGTAAAAACCAATGCGTAATAGAGTTGCTTACGTTGGGGTTCTCCTGGGTCAGCGTGAGCGTCAGCATCTGCCAGCGGCCCGCCAGCAGCGCCGAAAAGTCGACTGACGATGAGTCGCGCTCGTCGGTCAGCGAGATCTGTGGCAGGGAGATAGGCAGCGGGCCAGCTGAAATGCTGAACTGAAATAGGCAAACCAAAAGAATTGGGGCCAGGCAATGCGGTGTCTGGTCATTGTGCGTGCTTTGAAACCTAACTTGCCAAATATAGGTGCCACCCCGCTGGATGTCAGGGCCCACCCACCTGCAGAAAGCGCTTGATGAGTGCAGTGCACTAAACGGGTCTGAGCAGGCACATCCAAACCCCCAAAACATGGCAAAGAGCAATGCCTGCACGCACCCACCTGCAGGAACCGCTTGCCCGAGTGCAGCGGCGCACAGGCTATACAGCAGTCCCATTCAAACTGCCTAAACAACCTAACAGCAAAACTCGATCAACAATAAATGCACATTCCTTACCTGCAGGAAGCGCTTGCCCGAGTGCAGCGCACAAAAGGGGTCTGAGCAGGCGGCCTTGCTGTGCCGCTCGTCCTCCGCCCCGCCCCCGTGCTTGTGGCCGTGGCCCCCGTGATGCCCCTGCTGCGCATCCACATAATCGTCCTCCGAATCGCTGCCGCTGCTGCTGCTGCTGCTGCTGCTGCTGCCGCCGCCATTGCCGCCCGCCGGCGCAGCAGCGGCGGCAGCAGAGGCGGCAGCAGGGGCGGGGTTGTCAACACCTGCCGCCGCTGCTGCTGCCTCCCCAGTGGGTGCTGTTTCTGCCACTGGCGCCGCCGCTGCCGCCATTGGCACAGCGGCTGCCGCTGGTTGCGGCGAGGCTGCGGGCCGAGGCTGCGGGCTGCCGCCCCGGCTGCTGCGCTGCTGGCTGCAGGCTGAGCCGAAGCTGTCTTCGCTGGCCGCGCTGCCTGCCTCTGCCTTTTCTGCCTCCTCCTCCTGCCCTGCCTTGCCCTCCTCCCAATCGCTGTCACTCTCGCTGTCACTCTCGCTCTCGCTGCTGCTGCCGCTGCTGCTGCCGCTGCCCCGCCTGTTCATCCAAGCGGGCCAGCGGTAGTTGGCCCCTGAGCCGATGGGCTCTCGGGGGCCGCACGTGGGGTTCTGCGGCAGGACAAAAGGCAGATGAAATGGCAAATGAACGAATAGATGGTCGGGAGCACAGCTGAGCCGATGGGATCTTGGGGCCGCACGCAGGGTCCTGCAGGAGAGTAAACAACACATAGCATGGTACCCTAACCAGGTGGATGGTCAGGGGCGCAAGTTACGCTGCGCCGGTTGAAACACTCAGTGCAGCCTCTGCACCAGCCCAACAACCAGCCGGCCGCGATTATGCAGGGCAGAGCAAACCGTCTTACCATGATGCGCACAACGTTGACGCTGCGCCACAAGTATGAAATCATTGCAGAACCACCAACCAAGGAAAACCGTCTAAACTGTCAGCCACGATTGGGCTTGGCAGACATGCCATGATGCAAACAACGTTGACGCTCGCCGCAGCAGCGAGGAGCTTCCCAAAACTCGGTAGCAGCGCCCCAAACCATCTTACCATGATGCGAACGACGTTGACGCTGCGCCGCAGCCGGGAGAAGTCGTGGGAGCGGTGGCCATACAGCGACACCTCCTTCAGGCCCCGCAGGTGGCGCACCAGGCCTGCATGGAGAACCGGATATGGATGCAAACTGCATAGTCAGGATCGCAGGGCTTGGTGAGACATAGCCATGCAGCGACACCTCCTTCAGGTGTCATGCAGGTGGCGCACCAGGCCTGCAGCAGGGAAGCAGAGATGATGTGCGTTCAAACAATTTGGTTCGCCAAGCTTGTTGTAGTGCTGCATTGTACCACATGCTCAGTGACGAGTTATGACGATGGGTACACTACCGGGCAGAGCCTCGCCAAGCCTGCTTCTCAACACTCACCGGCATCAAAGTCTCGGGGCTCCGGCAGGTTCTCGGCTGTGAGGCAGAGCGACTCTAGCCGGCGCGGCATGCGGCGCAGCAGGGCGGGCAGGTCGTGCGGAGCGCAGCGCAGCATGCCCAGCACGGACAGCAGCTTGCGGAAGGGGCGCAGGTCCAGGTCTGAGAGGCAAGGTGGGTGAGGTAGGTAAGGCTTGGGTTGGGACTGAGGGGCCCTCCAAAATACTTATTATTTTCCGAATAAAAGACGTGCATACATGGGTCGCTGCTGCCTCATCTGCGTCCTCAACCACAACCGTTCCATCACCCACCAGCGGTGAAGGGGATGTTGATCAGGTCGGTGAGCGTGGCCGCAGAGTGCGCCACAAACTGGGGGTCGGACAGCACCTGCGCTCCATGGGAAGGAAATGGCACAGCTTATGCATTGCAACGATTTAGACAAGTCCGCAACAGTGAGAGGCGCCTCTAACTGACGATCAGGCAGCACATGTGCATGAGCAGATGCTTCGGCACGGTCTCGCCACTTTGCAGCCAAAACACCCATGCTGCAGGAACAAGATGGCCTGCACCTGTGCTGCGCGCTCGTCCTCACACCAGCTGATGCGCCACACTGGCTTGGAGGTGAGCAGCCGCATCTCCGCATCGCTGACTGGCGTGCTGCAGGGGTAAGGTAAAGCAGACTGGTGCACGAGGAGTTCAAGTGTGCATAGGCGTGTTGGGTGAGTGAACGGCTAGGGGGCACATTTGGCAGCGCTTGCCGGCATGCTGTGCGGTCGCTCATGCACTTCTTGCTGGGTCAAAGTTTCGCTGCAATAGAATGCATGCAACGTTGCCGCTACATGCAAGTGAAGTGCATGCTGAGCGGCTGGCTGTTATGAACATTGCTGCAGCAGAACGCACACAGCTCAACCGCTACACTACCCCTAAAACTACGATTTAGGGCTCACGTGAAGTGCACGCTGAGCGGCTTGCCCGCCTCCTGCTTCACCACCTCCAGCACGAAGCAGGGCTCCTGCATTGAGGCAAACTTGAGGTTAGTATAATCACAAACCATAGCAGTGACGATTACGAGCTATGCTGCACATGAAGCAAGCCAGCGCACCAGTGAGGGCAGAGGACGTGCACTCTGTGTCTGGGCATGCACGCCCAACAGCAGTCGATGGCAGAGCAACAAATCGCAAGTGGTAATCGCACCGGGGAGGGCAGGTCCCGCACAAAGTCTGGGTACGACTCGAGGGCGGGGTTGACGTCCAGGCCCTGGGGCAGCAAATCATCCCTGCATGGCAGATTTACACACATCAGTGGACAATGGGAGTGCAGATTGAAGCAAGGAACACTCAAGGGCGGGGTTGACGTCCAGGCCCTGGGGCAGCAGGTCGTCCCTGCGGTGGTGGGTTTACAATTGAGAGGTTAAAGCAGGCATGCAAAACAACAGGCGTGTGAATCAACACCCACCTACAGCTGAGTAAGCATCAGCATCGATTCCACGATGCAAGCTTTGCATGGTCCACAAAAAGTATGCCCACCTGAGCTGCTGGAAACTAATCCAGCATTCACCGATGCGTCGTCATTGCATTCCATGAACCATACCAGCGCACCTGAGCTGCTGCAGGAAGCCGTCGGCATCGATCGGCACAATGCCTCCGTCAGGCGGAAGCGGCCCAGTGAACAGCGCCATGTTGAAGAAGGCAAGGGTGGCTTCTAGGAAGCGCTCGCCGCCAGACATGGCCGCACCCATGCGCTTGTACAGCGTTGACTGTGATTAAATTGGGGACAGGATGTGCTGAGGAATGAATGCAGTTGCAAAGACTGAAACAAGGTGATGAAGGCGAGGGTGGCCTCCAAGAAACGCTCGCCGCCGGACATGGCCGCACCCATGCGCTTGTACAGCGTTGACTGTAGAGAGGGAAAGGTGGAGGAAGAAATGCAGTTGGGATGCCCGAAACAAAGAGGCTCATGGCCGCACCCATGCGCTTGTAGAGTGCTGACTGTGATAGCAGACAGTACATGCCATGTGGCAAGGAGGAAATGGCCAGAGTGCACAGGCTATTCGCCACATGTGCACCCCTGGTCCTGTCTCAGCCTTCGTGTGTGGCAAGCAACAAGCTCAACTTCACTATTGCCTTCTCCCCGACAAAATTATTCCTGCCTACCTGCAGGTCGTTGAGCCCCACACTCTGCACCAGCCGCCGCATCGGCTCCCGCCCCACTCCCAGCAGCACCAGGTGGGCCGCCACCTCGATCTGCTCGCAGCGCGCGCACGCTGCATCCCAGTCCAGAGCCTGCGGGATGTTTGAATGCAGTTGGGGGAATGCAGTGAGACGAGCTGCAGCTGCAGACAAGCGCGCAGGCTGCATCCCAGTCCAGAGCCTGCGGGATGTTTGAATGCAGTTGGGGGAATGCAGTGAGACGAGCTGCAGCTGCAGACAAGCGCGCAGGCTGCATCCCAGTCCAGAGCCTGCGGGATGTTTGAATGCAGTTGGGGGAATGCAGTGAGACGAGCTGCAGCTGCAGACAAGCGCGCAGGCTGCATCCCAGTCGAGAGCCTGCGGGATGTGCAAATGCAACTGGGGAAATGCAGTGAGCAGAGCTGCAGCTGCAGAAAGGCGCCAGGCAGCATCCCAGTCCAGAGCCTGCGGAAGGCAGAAACATCACACGTGCAACTGGAAAATTTAGCGGGCAGGAATGCAGCAGGCAGGAGTACACTGCGCAACGATGCGCTGGCCACGTCCCAACCCAGCGCTCCCGGAATGCATACCCTTCTGGACTGACAGGTGTTGAGCAAGCGCCTTAGCGGCATCAAACGAGAGCACTCACCACGCTCTCAGCATGCAGCGACAGCAGCTCCAGCTGCTTCATGCCCTCTGGCACCTCCATCACTATCGCGGCATTCTCATGGAAGTTGCTGCATCAAACAGGAAGGGATGTGGAGGAAGACATTCCATTATTCAGTGACTGGTGTATGTTCAGCCCACCAGCACCTCAATGCTAACAAAACCAGCAGCAGCCAGTGCGTTCGGGCGACAGGCTTGCGGTTGGGTAGGGCCCACGCCACCCCTGCCCAGCAAGGGCAGGTCACTGCATGCAAACTTATGCCGCCAGGCACGGCAAACAGGCTAACAGACCTGAGCGAGAGGTGCTTCAGGCGGGTGGGCAGGTTGGCCACGTCCAGGGTGCCCCAGTAGCCTGCCAGAAGGATTGCGCCGGAAGCAGTGTGCTAGCATTCAGGCCCCCTATGATACGTAAATGTGCACGGCGATTGGGAAGCAATCTTGGGTAGCTGCTGGAATACCGTCGTCACGAAACACCATTACATATTGATGAATTATTGATGAATGGTGAATTATTGCATCAGCTAACAACAAACCTGCCCCATCCCTCTCACCCGCCACTGTCAGGCAGTTGAGCTTGGGCAGCTGCTGGAAGGCGGCTGCGTCAATGCTGCGGGTCGGCTGCTCGGGGTCCTCTGGCACAAAAATCGCCACCTGCAAAAAGGCAAATAACACTTGGTGCTCAATTAGACTTGAGTTTGACTTTGCACAGCGGCATGTGGAATCGAAAGCGGCTGCCCCTAGCCTTCTTTTCCAACCTCCTTTCTCAGAACAGTCCACGGACAGCAAGCGCACCTGTTTGAGCCGCCTGTAGTGGTGCAGCAGCGGCTGCACAGCGGGCCCGGCGTGCATCAGCGTGCGCAGCGCGGCGGCCGAGTGCGCTTGGAAGCCCTCGGCTGACAGTAGCTGCAGGTCTGCTCCGTTTAGGGGGACCGTCTTGGGGAGAACCAGCACCTGCGAGAATGAAAGCAATGTTATGCGTAATATAAGTTTTGGACAGCAGCCGCAGGTCAGCACCGTTCACAGGGACTGTCTTGGGCAGCACCAGCACCTGCAAGAGCGCAGAGGGGAGGGGCAGATGCTATGCGTAACTCCTGCACAGGCAGCCGCAGGTCTGCGCCGTTCAGGGGAATCGTCTTGGGGAGAACCAGCACCTCCAGAGACGAAGTTGCGCACATGTGTCAGCACCACAGTCTCAACAGCAACAACTCATCACACCTGGGCTGCAGCATCTTATTCCATCGTAACTTGCCCAAACCAGTGCAGCGCCGCAAGCCGGCACAGGCCAGCTTTCTGTCGGTTCAATGCATCCTGAAGGCACTTCACACACCTCAATCGGCACGCGCCCCAGCCAGCTCAGCGCCGCCGTTTCCAGATGCTCCGGCTTGCTAAGATCCAGGCACAGCGGTGTGTGGGTGCGCAGCGCATCCAGCCAGCCCTTGCACACCAGTGCCAGGCCCTGCAGGGGCAGGCGCAGGAGCATACAACAGTTGGAAAGCTGCCATGAAAAGCAGAGGGGCGTGCAGGTGCGCAGCACGTGCAGCCAGCCCTGCACACCAGTGCCAGGCCCTGCATTGGGGTGTGGGGCGTGTGCAGTTACAGCACATCCGTGTGCAGTTACAGCACAGCACTGCATGTCACATCAGAGCCCACCTCCCCCCCAGGTGCACAACACTGCCGTTGTATTGCTGATCCAGATATGGTCAATCTAGCAAAAATCATCAAACCACACAGCACTCACCTCCCAGGTGCGCACGACGCCGTCAACATTGTACTGCTGGTCTGGCTATGACTACAAATACATGTAGAATAGCACAGCACAGCATGACAGCACTCACCTCCCAGGTGCGCACGACGTCATCCACATTGTACTGCTGGTCCAGCAGGCGCCGAAACACGTCGCCCAGCAGCGGCGCAGGCAGCTGGCCCCAGTCCTGCGCAGCCGGCGGTAGTGAGGGCAGTCAACAGTGCAACAGCGATGGGTTGGTGGCGGGCGCAGCAGGCGCAGGAGGGGCCGAGAAACAAGCCAACGAGCGGCAGCTGTGCTCGGCTAAAGAGGGCGAACCAAACACCACAAGCCACTGAACAACAAGCGTGCCCTCGTGCCAGCACCCACCTCTGCTGTGCGGTGAGCAGCCAGCTCAGCCAGGCTGGGCATGCTGCCGCTGCCCTCTCCTAGCAAGCCGGCTGGAGCGGCTGCCTGGGGCGAACCAGCCGCGGGAGGTGAGCCAGGGGACCCAAGGGCCAGGGCTGCCACCCCCTCCTCAGCCCCCTCCATTTGCTCCTTGTAGATCAAGCACTGGGCCTGCAGCAGAACGCAGGGAGGTGAGGCGGTGTGCGGCAGCCCCACCAGGCGGCGGCAGCAGCGGCGGCAGCGGCGGCGGCGGCGAGCAGCAGGCGGGCGGCAGCGGCGGCTAGCAGGGATGGCGCACCAGTGGCCTCGATGTCTATCTGCGGCGGCTTGCAAGTCGACTAAGCGCGGCGGCAGGGCAGGTCGACTTTGCCTCTGCAAACCCCGCTCCCCGGCGCAATCAGGGATCGGGAGGGTATTGTGAATGCCGCCGCAGTGCAGCACGCGCCACAGCTCGCATGCAGTGCTCGGCCGGCGCCGCTTCACAGCGCGTCGCCGCTGCTGTGCCGCCTGCCCCTGGCCGACCCCATCCTTGTCCCCTTCCTACTTGGGCAACGAACGTTACATGTCATCTGCGGTGTGATCAGTACACGGGGACACGCTCTCGAGCTGCCACTTGGGCAACGAACGTTACATGTCATCTGCGGTGTGATCAGTACACGGGGACACGCTCTCGAGCTGCCAAAACAGCAGTGCCCTGCCGACGCGGGCAGCGGCGGCGCAAAGCCGTTCGTCCAAAACAAGTGCGCGAGCGGTGTGCAGGGGCACCGAGGAAAAACGCTGAATGGTGTAACAACATGGCACAGGAGAGACCGGGGGCTGATGCATTTTAGTGTGTGCTGGTTATAGTGCTGTGCATTGCAGGGGAGGTTGGGGGCGGGGGGCTGCACATCCCAGTGCACCCGCCCCCCGCCGCCGCACCCTCCGCAGTGTGTTTGTTTCAACGCCCCGTTGGGAGGGGCCGAGCTGCCGCTGCTGCTGCCAATGGCATCATGCCGGCATGCGGTCAGCGCATGAGGCGACGTGCTGGCGGCTAGGGCCGTTGCAGCACCGCATAGGTGGCCACATGCCGTGCAGTTTGCATGCTGTGGTGTGGCGTTGCATGCTGTGCAGTTTGCATGCTGGCTGCCTCCAGGCTGGTTTGCTTTTACGCCGTCTTGCCCTCCGCAGCCAGGCGCTCGTTCTTGATCTGCAGCAAGGAAAGGGCACAGGCCGCGGACAGATTGGTACAGTGTTTGGCTTTGGTTACGATGAAGGGGAACAGCCGTGGGAGTGCAGCCATGCCCCGATTGCGGGGAGGGTACCAATGCACTCCAGCCGATATTGAAACCCACTCCAACCTCGTGCGCACCTGCACGTACGACTTGGCGTTGATCATGGGTGCCAGCAGCACCACCGCCGCCGCGCATGCCGCCAGCAGCGCTGCAGGGGGCAGGGTAGGGTGCACTCCGGTGTGGGTGGGCGGGGTGGGGTGGGGAGCGGTGAAGTAAGAAAGCAGGCAGGCAGGCAGCCAACCAGACCACCAGAAAAGTTCCTCAGCACACCTGTGAAGTATGCGCCCCAGCCGTAGTCCTTGACGATGATGGACAGCGGGATGCCGGCGTTGGCGGCGCCCAGGTACGCCACCCAGCCTGTGAGAAAGAGACGGGGCAGACAAACTGGGTAAGGTAGGCATGCTGTGCGGCCAAAGCGCGGGCCGGAGCGAAATGGCGGCGCCCAGGCACGCCACCCAGCCTGCACAGTGTGCAAGGCAGTGGGCCAACAAGTCACTTTCAGGGCAGATGAAACAGGTGGCTGTCCAGGAGGCGCTGGCTGGCGCTCTCAAAGAGCACCAGAAGGACAAACACTTCGGTGGCCATACACTGACAGTTCAATAAATTAGCACCGTGGAGCGGAGCAATAAAACGCACCCAGGAAGCCCTGGCTTGCTCCCACGCTCTCGGGGCGCACCAGCTCCGCGCCGCACAGACCGATCATCATCTGGGCAAGGGGAGGAGTGGTTGGGTGAGTCACCGCTTTAGATTTTGGAGGCGGCAAGAGCGGCAAGAGCTGCAACTGAACTGCCTACCCCGACGGCCATGCTCCTTGAGATGGCTGTTGTGATAAACCACACCAAAACGTTCCCTGGGGGGCCGTAGAGGAAGATGCCAATCACGAACACGGTGGCCCACTGCAGCTGCCAGCCTCCCAGGCACCAACGCAGGCAACAGTACACGATCGACACAGGTGATAAAATCACCCTGCTTTACCTGGGGGCCGTACAGGAAGAAGCCGATCATGAAGACGGTGGCCCACTGCAGCCAGCCCATGGAGGCGGGCACCGCCGCAAAGGCCATGAGCATGGCCGCGATGCCCAGGGTGTAGGCAATGATGACCTGCTTGTTGGAAAGGAAAGATAGTAGAGCATCAGGGTATGGCGGAATGCAGGGGGCAGAGTGCGGGGTTGAGGAGGCGCCAAGGGCTGTATCAGCGTAGTCGCGATGCGAGGGCGACAGAGCAGTGGACACCCACGCATACACCAATGCGTTGCTCTTCCCTCCCTGCACCGTGAGCAGCAGCAATTTCAGCAGCAGCAGCAGCATCCCTGCCCACCTGCACGCGCTTGCCCACGTTGCCGCCGCCGCCCTTGGAGTTGTTGATGAGCATGTCGGACAGCTTGCCGGCCAGCAGCGAGCCAAACAGTCCGCCCAGCTCCAGGCCCGACACGCGCAGGGAGGCCGCTCCGGCGTCCGCCACGCCCTTGACCTGCAGTGAAAGTAACGGAGGGCAGCACAAACCATGAAGTGGCGAGATGAACAGCTGATTGCGCATCTGATTTGCGGGGCACAAGCGGGAGTGCGCACACTGCACAATCCTTCCAGCAGCATCACATCTTGCACCCGGCTGCTGTTGCATTCTCACCTGGAGCAGGTAGAAGACGAACCAGGAGGTGACGCCCTGGCGCACCACGTACACAAAGAAGTAGGTGAGGGCCAGGCCCACCACGTACCAGTTCCTGCAGTAAATCAGAGCCAGTAAGAAAGGCAGACAGACTGAGTTGCGAGCGGAGAGGTAGGCGAGGGCCAGGCCCACCACGTACCAATTCCTGCGGTGCATTGGTAACACACATTGGAGAGAGGCAGGTCGGTCAGCGCCCAGGCCCACCACACACCAGTCCCTCTAGGCCCAATGTGCAGGGGGCAGCTCGCAAATGATGGAGGGCCGTTGACTGATGAAGGGCTGGTCAGCTGGGCCGCCCCGCCCCACCAATTGCAACCAGCTTCCCCACAGGCCCTCCCCTCCACACCCACTTGAGGCAGTCGTTGACCAGCAGGCTGATCAGGCTCTCCTGCGCCGCCGGCTTGCCGTCATTCCCCTTCTTCTCCTCCCGCGCCTCCACAGGCGGGTAGCCGACTGTGGAAGCAGGACGCAAATGGGAGGCCGCAAGCCATGAGCAAGCAACGCACACACAGGTCAACAGGCAACAACCCATGCCTACAAAAAAAACCAACAGCATGCACGCTGCAGCCCCGAACATAACAATGCATGCATGAAACCTGAACAAGCAACGCACCGGCTTGGGGGGAGGCGTGCACGCCCAGCAGGATGAGCAGGCCCATCCCTTTACGCAACCCAATCAGACTAAACAAGCCATCAAATCAAACGCACTGGCTTCGGGCGAGTCGCGCACGCCCAGCAGGATGAGCAGGCCCATCACCGTGCCCACGATGCCGGGCGCAAACATGCCCCACTGCCAGCCGTACATCTGCGGCAGGCGGCAGCGCGAAAGAATTGCTTGTCAGCAGCTCCGGGAGTGACAATGCAGGGAGCAGACATGCCTTACTCCCAGCTGTGCATCTGTAGTTGAGCACGTATGGGGAGGCAATAGCGATGGGGCAATAGCGGTCCGCCTGCGCCTCGGCCGTATTTCAACAGGCATCGCCCATGCTTTGCCAACCGTGCCCGCAGCAGCAGCATGGCACACATACGAGTGAAAACTGCTGCCGGCCTTGGCCGCCATGCCCGCCAGGCCAGCAAGGCACATGTGAAACCGACAGCAGTGCAACACGCCTTGCCCTCCCACCTTGGCTGCCGTGCCCGCCAGGATGGGCGCAAGGAAGCCGCCCATGTTGTGTGCGATGTTCCACATGCCTGCGGAAGCACAGAGATTGAAAGCGCGAAACAATATCAACGTGAATTTGGACTTGCCGACCAGCACGTGTTGCTTGCAGTTTGGGCCCCGTGTGCTGCCGCAACAAGCCCCACGTTCACGGCTCATAAACACCACAAAACCCTGCTTGAATCGCTCACCCCAGTACGTGCCGCGCTCCTTGGCCGCAAACCAGGAGGTGAGGATGCGAGCGCAGCAGGGGGCGCCCACGCCCTGCGGCAGGCGAAAGCAGGACAGGACAGCAGCTGTGGTGAAGAGGATGGCAGCTGCGGTCTGTGATGGACATTCGACGGAGGAGCAGCAGCCATGTCCATCGCCCTCAAAGCTCTCCAGATTGCCCTCAACGCCTCGGACAGCAACGCGCGCCTTTCGAGCTTCCCGACACCCTTGCAATTTGTGGCCCACTACCCTCCATGCCCGCCCACCTGCAGCATGCCGTTCATGGCCCACCAGGTGCAGAACCAGACCAGGGAGGTGGAGAAGCCAAAGGCCACGTTGAGGGCCGCGGTGGCAATCAGGCCGCCCGCCAGCAGCATGGTGGGGGAGGTGCGGGATCCCAGCACGCCCGACACAAACTTGCTGCGTTGCAGGGAGGGGTGTCGAGCAGAGAGATGGAATTAGCGTATGGGACCAGCAGCACAATGGGTGGATGAAGTGCGAGAGCCGAGCACGCCCGACACAACAACAGAGGCGGGGTGAGGTAGAGCAGGCAAGGCAAGGAGGCTTGTGATTTGAGCAAAGTTCGACCTGGCAGGCAGCCCCAGCAGCAGCAAAACCTGCAACCTGCAGACAATCCTGAACAGCCCTGATGCCCTGCAAACCAGGCCGCACCTGAAGCCGTAGGCGATTGGGAAGATGGAGGTCATGGTGCCAATCTCAGTCATGCCGATGGGCAGGGAGGGGTCGGCCACCTGTGAAAGGGGGGAGCATGATTGCTGGGACAGATTGACCAATCATCTTGATCTAGTAGTTGGGTTGTGGTGCCAATCTCAGTCATGCCGATGGGCAGGGAGGGGTCCGCCACCTGCAGGTGCATGTTGCAGAGCAGGGTCCCAAAATATTTGCAAAGACGACTGCGATGGCAGCTGCCCTGCATGCCTGTATGCCGCCCCTCTTGGTTGGCAAGGAATGTGCACACTGTCATGCGATTGCTTGCAACAACGGAGCAACAGGCTGCATGGTAGCACGGTTCACCATGACAAGGGCGGCAAATGCGAGGCATG
>VFQQ010001739.1_pt1 | contig 28400 bp, 26 predicted proteins | sample 3512341 | NCBI WGS metagenome assembly VFQQ01 (sample SAMN10412373, study PRJNA504923) | tailings metagenome | isolation source: Relicate 2 Philex TSF1 revegetated site | place: Philippines: Tuba, Benguet | collected 2017-08-29
CATGGCGCGCGAGCGCATCGCCTTCCAGGGCCTGCCGGCGCGCATCTGCTGGGTTGGTCTGGGTGACCGTCACCGGCTCGGCCTCGCTTTCAACGAGATGGTGCGAAATGGCGAGCTGAAGGCGCCGGTGGTGATCGGTCGCGATCACCTCGACTCGGGCTCGGTGGCCTCGCCCAATCGTGAGACCGAGGCGATGCGGGACGGGTCGGATGCGGTCAGCGACTGGCCGCTGCTCAATGCCCTGCTCAACACGGCGTCAGGCGCCACCTGGGTGTCGCTGCATCATGGCGGCGGCGTGGGCATGGGCTTTTCGCAGCATGCCGGCATGGTGATCTGTGCCGACGGCACCGACGATGCGGCCCGCCGGCTCGAGCGGGTGCTGTGGAACGATCCAGCCTCAGGCGTCATGCGCCATGCCGACGCCGGCTACGACATCGCGCTCGACGTGGCGCGCGAAAAGGGCCTCGACCTGCCCGGCATCCTCTGATGCGGCTTATCCACCTGCTCGACCTGCCGGAGGCGCCGTGGCGCAATGGCGGTGGCGTGACGTGCGAGATCGCAGCCTATCGCGATCCTGCGGTACATCCGGATTTCCTCTGGCGTGTCAGCATGGCGACGGTGAATGCGGCCGGTCCGTTCTCGCGCTTCGAGGGAGTCGACCGCAGCATTGCGGTGCTGGATGGTGAAGGCCTCGTATTGCGGATGAACAGCGAGGATCGCGTGTTGACCCCGTCCAGCGCGCCGTTCGCCTTTCCGGGCGAAGCGGCGGTGGAGGCCGAGGTGATCGGCGTCACCACGTCGGACCTGAATGCCATGACGCGGCGAGGGCATTTCGTTCACACGATGCGCCGGATCACCATCGAAGACGCAACGGAGTTCGTCGCGGAACTTGAGGTGACGATGCTCGTGTGCATGGGGCCGGTCCGTGTCGAACGCTTCGAGGCCCGCCGGCTCGACGCCATCGTCGATATTGCCGCGAGCAGCCGGTTGCACTTCGCACCGCGCGAGGGGCGATGCGAGGTGCTGGTGATCGAAATCAGCAGAGCGTAGCGCTAGCGCGTCCCGATGGCGCGGCTGACCAACATGCCGAGACGCGAGTTTGGGGACACGAGCTTGCCGGCCAGCACGTCGGCTTCAGTGATCCGCGCCAGCAGGATTTCGCTGGGGTCGGCGCGACCGTAGTCGTAGAGGACGCCGATGGTGCCGTCGGCGAACTGGCTGATGTCGGGATAGGAGCAATCGCGCTCCTGGCGGCCTTCGAGCAGCAGTCCGCCCTTCCAGGTGTGGCCGTCGTCATCGGACAGGAACGCGGTGAGGTCGCGGCGCTTTTCGGTGGCGGTCGTCACCTCGGTGCCATGCTTGACCAGCAACAGGTTGCCCGAAGCCAGGCGGCGGATGGCGTGGCGAGAGTTGATGTGCCCGATGGTGCTGCGCACCGGTTCGCTCCAGGTCGCGCCGACATCCTGCGAGGTGGACTCCCACATGCCGGTCTCGCTGCGACAGGTCATCCAGACTTCGCCGCCGGGGCGCTCGATCAGCACGGCTTCATCGAACTGGGGCCGAGGGATCAGCACGCCGCCGCGCCGGTCCCATGTCTCGCCCTCGTCGCTGGAAACAAAGACGTTGGACATGCGCAGTGGATCGAGTTCGGGATAGGGACTGGGCTCGATGGCCAGCACCGTCTTCTTGATCTTGGTGCGATCCCAGAGTGACACCGGCAGCAGCCAGTCGCCGGACGAGTGCACGATAGGCTTGTTGAGCGTCATGCCGAAGCCGATGCGGCGCGGCGCGGTCCAGACCGGCTCGTCGGCATCGGGGTTGTCGCAGCGGATGAACCAGTTGCCGGTGCGACCGTCGAACTGCTCGAAGCTCTGGTCGAAGAACAGCCAGAGCCGGCCACGCGGATCGGTCCAGAGGTTGCCCACGATGATGCTGATCTTGAGGCCCGAGGGATGGTCGGGCGGATCGATCACCAGGCGCGGCTGCGACCAGGTCGCGCCGCGATCGTCGCTTGAGGCCAGCACGAAATAGGCATTGGGATCGTCGCCGCCCGACACCCAGGCGGCCCACAGGCGCCCGCCGGGCGTCACATCGGCGCCGATCACCATGTTGTAGTTGCGGACGCGATCGAGATAGGCCGAGCCGGGCCGCGTGTTGATGAAGGGCGGCTTCAGCAGGTCTTCGCTGATGGAACGAAAATCGATGGACACGAAAGGCTCCGGGTTACTTCTCGGCGCCGCCCGTCAGGCCGGAGATGAACTGCTCCTGGGCGACTAGATAGGCGATGATGACGGGGGTGGTCGCCAGCACGGCGGCGGCGAACAGCTGATTGTAGAAGGTGGTCGAATCCCGGCCGAACAGGTTGTAGAGGCCGACGCTGACCAGCGTGGTTTCAGGCGAGTTGGCAAGCACCATCGGGATCAGGAATTCGGCCCAGACGGTGATGAAGGTGAGGCAGGCCGCCGCGCCGATGCCGGGCAGGCTGACCGGCATGATCACCGTGGTAAGAACGCGGAGCCGGGACGCGCCATCGATCACCGCAGCTTCGTCGAGCGACGTCGGGATGGCGTCGAACTGCCCCTTGATGATCCACAGCGCGAACGGCACGTGCGTGGCGGTGAAGATCAGGATCAGCCCGGCATGCGTGTTGAGCAGGTTGAGCTGGTTCATCATCAGGTAGTACGGAATGATGGTGACGCCGCTCGGGATCAGCTGACACACCAGCAGCCCGACCATCACCACGTTCTTGCCGCGGAAGTTCCAGCGCGAGAAGCCATAGGCAGCGACCGAGGCGCAGAGGATGACGAGGATGGTCGTCACCGTCGTCACCAGGATCGAGTTGACCAGGAAGCGCGGGATCTGCGTGCGCGTCAGGATATCGGCGTAAGCCTGCAGGCTGAACTCCTTGGGGAAGAAGCTCGGCGGGTAGGCGAAGATTTCGCTCTGCGGCTTCAGCGAGCCGAAGAAGGCCCAGGACAGCGGCAGCAGCACGACCATCACCAGCAGCGCATACATCGTCAGGCCGACGAAACGCTGCCAGGGGCGCGGGCGGAGAGCGGTAGCGGTCATTGACGGGACCTCAGCACACGGACGTAAAAGATGGTCATCATCAGATTGAGCCCCAGGATCAGCACGGCGACCGTTGAGGCGAAACCGGCATCGAGTTGCAGGAAGCCCTGGCTGTAGAGCATCACCGACAGCACTTCGGTCTGGTGCGACGGTCCGCCACCGGTCAGCCCGAACGGGATATCGAGATGGTTGAGATTGCCCGACGTCACCATGATGAGATTGATGAGCAGCACGGGCTTCATCAGTGGCAGCGTGATGCGGAAGAAGGCTTGGCGTGGCGTGGCGCCATCGACCACCGATGCCTCGTAGATATCGCGCGGGATGGTCTGCAGGCCGCCCAGCAGAATGATGATGGTCAGCGGCAGGCCGCGCCATACCAGCGCACCGATCATGATCGCCATGGCGACCGGCGGATTGGAGAGCCACATCTGGCCCTCCGCGCCGAAGGTGTTGACGATGGTATTGGCGATGCCCAGCCGGCTGCCGTTGAAAATCTGCTGGAACAGTAGCGCAATGACGATCGAGGGCACGATCCAGGGCAGCACCGCGATCGAGCGCACCGTGCGCCGCAGCGGTAGCCGCTGATTAAGGATCAGCGCGATGCAGAAGCCGAGGATGATCTGGATCACCGAGACGCCGACAACGAAGATCGCCGTGTTGCCCAGCACCATCGGCAGGAACTCCCAGCGCAGCAGCCGGGCGTAGTTGTCGAGGCCCACGAACTTCCAGTCGACATAGCCGAAGTTGAGGTTCGTGAAGCTGATGAAGATGCTGTAGAGCGCCGGGTAGAGGGTCAGCGCCAGCACGTACACCACGGTGGGCACGATGAAGGCGAGGTAGGGTCGGCGCCGCAGGAAATCGAGGATGCCCCCTGCCCTGCGCGGTCGCGGCTCTGCCCTGTTGTCGGTTATGCTGGCCATCGTCTGCGTACTCATCCTGCATTAAGCGGCGGCCGTTGGCCGGCCACCGCCTCCATTGATCTGGGGCATCAGCCCTTCATGCGGTCATAGGCTTCCATGGCCGCAGCCTTGGCGTTGTCGACGGCCTGGGCCGGCGTGGTCTTGCCCGCGATGACATCGGCCATCTGTCCGGTGATCGCATCCTTGATCGCCGGATAGATCGGGAACACCGAGCGCTCGCGCAGCCGCGGATCGTTCATGATGCCGTAGAGGCGCTGCATCAGCGGATCGGCGGCGAAGTCGGCATTGGTGGCCCAGATCGACTTGCGCATCGGCAGGTGCCCCTGCGCAGCGTTGAGGCGACCCAGAACGTCGGGGCTCAGCATGTAGTGGATGAACCGCGACGCGGCCTCGGCATGCACCGGATCCTTGGTGAAGATCACATAGGACCAGGCGGCCAGCAGCGGCACCGGCGTCGCCCCATCGGTAAGCGGCATCGGGTTTGCGCCGAGGTCACCCTTGATGCTCGGATTGTCGACATACATCTGCTTGATCGACGAGGTGGACGCGCCGAGCAGCACGGTTTCGCCGGTGTAGAAATAGGGCCGGGTCGCAGCCTCATCCATGGTGCCGACTTCGGCCGGCATGAGGCCTTCTTCCACGAGCTGGCGCCACATGCCGTAGACCTGCTCGAGCTTTTCGCGATTGCCGGGCTCGAAGAAGCTGGGCACGCCCTTGTCGTCGGTCAGTTCACCGCCGAGCCCGAGATACTGGGTGTAGAGATACTGCATCGTCAGTTCGGACATGTTGGCCGGGAGCATGACGGCGTTGGGCGCCTTCTCCCTGGCCTTCTTGCCGAACTCGATGAAGGCGTTCCAGTCGGTCGGCGGCGCGTCCGCGCCGAGTTCCTTGAGGACGCTCGGGCGGTAGAACAGGCCACGCCAGGGATTGTAGATGTAGATGGCGCGCAGCGCGCCGTCATGCGTGGTGGCCTCGAGCACGCCGGGCAGGAAGTCGGCCTTGTCCTCGGCTGTCAGTACGTCGTCGAGCGGCTGCAGGTACTGGCTCGCATGCAGACGCGGCACCCAGAAGGTGTCCATCACGCCCATGTCGGGCAGGCGGCCGGCGGTGCCGCGCGTCAGGATATCCTGCAACGCCTCGGTGCTGCCGGAGTGCTGCTCGAGCACCAACTTGATATCGGGATTGTCGGCCTGGAACTTGTCCCAGACCTCCTGATAGAGCGCAGCGACTTCCGGCAAGGTGTTCTGCGGCGAGAAGCTCGCCGAGCCCAGGATGCTGAGTTCGATCTGCTGCGCCCAGGCCGAGCCGGTCATCGAGACCGCGGCGGCAAGTGCCAGTGCACCAAGGCTCCGGCGCGACAGGCGACCGGTCTTGAGTATCGTCATTTCCCTCTCCCTCCAAAGTGGCGCGTTCTTTGTCGCGCCGATGTTCGGCGGCCCCTCCTCGAGCCGCCGAGCATTCGTAAGCCGCCTCAGCCGCCGAGCCGTTCGTAGGCTTCCATGGCCAGCGTCTTGGCATTGTCGACAGCCTGTGCCGGCGTGACCTTGCCGGAGATCACATCGGCCATCTGGCCGGTGATGGCGTCCTTGATGGCGGGGTAGATCGGGAAGATCGACCGTTCACGCAGACGCGGGTCGTTCTGGATGTCGTAGAGCTGCTGGAACAGCGGGTCTTCGGCAAAGGCCGGCGTCGTTTCCCAGATCGAGCGGCGGATCGGCAGGTGACCCTGCAGCGCGTTGAGCGGGGCGAGCTGTGCCGGATCGAGCATGAACCTGACGAAGCGCTTGGCGGCGTCGGCCTTGACCGGATCGGTGGTATGGATCGTGTAGCCCCAGGCCGCCAGCAGCGGCACCGGGCTCGCCCCACCCGGCAGCGGCAGCTTGGCCGCGCCGAGATCGCCCTTGATATCGGGAACGTCGGCATAGAGCTGGTTGATGAACGAACTGGAGCTGCCGATGGTGAGCGTCTCCCCCGAATAGAAGAACGGCCGCTCGGCGGTTTCGTCCATGCCACCGACATCGGCCGGCATCAGGCCATCGGCCACCAGGTCACGCCACATCTGCATGACCTGCTCGAGCTTCTCGCGGTTGGGAGACTCGAAGAAATTGGGCTTGCCGGTGGCATCGTGAATTTCGGCGCCGAGGCCGAGAATCTGCGGGAACATGTAGAGCATGGTGAGCTCGGACATGTTGGCCGGGAACATCACCGCGCTCTTCTTGCCGGACTCGATGGCCTTCTTGCCGAAGGCGATGAACTCGTCCCAGTCGGTGGGCGGGGCCTCGTAGCCGAGCGCCTTGATCTCGCTGGGGCGATAGAAGATGCCGCGCCAAGAATTGTAGATGTAGAGCGAGCGGAGTGCGCCATCGTGAGTGGTGGCTTCGATGACGCCCGGCAGATAGTCGGCCTTGGCGGCATCGTCGAGCACGTCGTCCATCGGCTGCAGATAACCACCGGCATGCAGGCGCGGGATCCAGAAGGTGTCCATGACACCCACGTCGGCGAGCCGGCCGGAGGATGCCTTGGTGAGAATCTCCTGCAGTGCTTCGGTGCCGCCGGCATGCGGCTCGAGCTTGAGCTTCACGTCCGGGTTCTCGGCCTCGAACTTGGCCCAGGCAGCCTTGTAGGCGTCGGCCACCGCAGGGTTCGTCGCTCCCGGCGAGAAGTTCGGCGCAGCGATGACGCTCAGTTCGATCTGCTGCTGAGCAAAAGACAGCGTCGGAGCTGCCACGGCGAGCGCAGCGACAAGCTTGCCGAATGTCCGGCGTGTCAGTCGATTGTTGATCATGGTGTTTATCCTCCCCAGATTGTCTACGCGACCGATGACTGGTCGCCTGTCTTGTTGCCCGTCCCCGGCACCAGCGAGACGCTGAGCCCGGCGCCGCGCAGGTAGCGGGCGTAGAGGGCATTGGCCTCGCTGGCGTTAAGGCGCGGGCGATAGGTGCTGCCGTCCTGCGCCAATGCGCGGGCCGCTTCGCCGACGCTGGCGAAGGCGCGCAGATGCGCAGCGCCGATTGCCGCCATGCCCATGGTGGTGAGTTCGGCGTCGGCCAACACGGTCACCGGGCGGCCGAGAATGTCGGCCTTGATCTGCGCCAGTGCGGCCGAGCGCGACAGACCGCCGGCAAGCCGAATGCTGCCGACATCGGCGCCACAGGATGCGATGGTGTCGACGATGTGCCGAACCGAAAGCGCCAGCCCGGCATAGATACAGCGCGCCAGGTCGGCGCGGCTGGTGCCGATGGAAAGGCCGGTGATGCTGCCGCGCGCACGGGGCCGCCAGAGCGGTGCACGAGCACCGGAAAGATAGGGCACGAAGACCGGGTCGGTCTCGGCGCTGACAGGCGCCTCGAGCGCGAGGCGATCCATTTCCTCGATCGAAAGCGCCAGCGTTTCGCGGGCCCATTCGATTATGCTCCCGGCAGCGGCGGTGGAGCCGCGCACGAGCCAACGGTCACCGAAGGGGACCGAATAGATGCGATTGTCGGGATCGATCACGCGCCCGGCCGAAACGACGCCGAAGGATGTCACCGTGCCGGAAATATCGAGCGCGTCGCCCGGCTCGCTGATGCCGCTGCCGAGATAGGCGCACTTGCTGTCGAAGGTGGCGGCCACGACCGGCACGTGCGGCCAGCCCAGCCACTGCGCCAGCGGAGCGTTGAGCGGGCCGATCGCCTCGCCGACTTCGACGGTGCGACCGAAAGGTACGCCGGCAACGCCGAGCCGGTCGCGTGTGCCAGTGTCGTAAAGACGGAGCGCGGTATAGGCGCTGAGCGTCGCCTGCCCGGTGAGCACGAAGTTGAGCCAGCCGGTGGCGTCGAGAAGATGGGTCGCACGGGCGATTGTCGCGGCGTTCTCCCGCAGCATGCGCCGGGCATGGGGCAACGGGTCGGCGATGGTGAGGCGCGGTACGCTGGCGCCGCGCGGCAGAGCAGCCTCGACAGCCGGCAGGTCGGGTTCGGAGCGCACGTCATTGTACATGACGGCCGGCCCGATCGGATCGCCGGCATCATCCACCGGCACCCAGCCGGCGAGCGGACCACTCGCGAGGATCACGGCGGGCACGACGCCGGCATTGGCCGCCTCGCGCAGACCGCCGAGCAGCAGATCGCGCCACTGGACCGCGTCCTGCTCCTGGCGCACGCCGTCCGTCACCGTCTCGACCGGACGCTGCAGGCTCCAGTGCCGCCGACCATCCGCACCGATGGCCGTCACACGCAGGCTCTGCGTCCCCAGGTCGATGGCGAGGATCAGCGGCTCGCTCACGGCACGGCCTTGAGGTTCGGCGCGTGGCGGAGCGTGTCGAGGGCGGCGGCGCTGGCGCGCATGCCGTTACCGATGCTGCCGCGATCGGAACCGAGCGCGATGAAGGTGTAGCCAAGCTCGAAATATTGCTGCGCCTGTTCCGGATTGCGGACCAGCACGCCGGCCGACTTGCCGTGGCGGCGAGCCGCGGTCGCGACAGCGATCACCGCCTCGCGGAACTCGCCGGTCAGTTCGTCGGAGGTGACGCGCAGGTCGACGCCGAGATCGGTCGGCCCGACAAAGAGTGCATCGATACCGTCGACGGCCGCGATGGCATCCGCGGCATCGACGCCGGCGCGAGACTCGATCTGCGCCGTAAGGATGATCGAGCCGTTGGCCTCTCTCAGATACTGTTCGTAGTGCACGCCATAGCCGGAGGCACGGGTGGTCTGCGCGGCGCCGCGCACGCCGAGCGGCGGGATGCGGGCGAAGGAGACGCAGCGGCGCGCATCTTCAACCGAGGCGACATTGGGGATCATCACGCCATGCGCGCCGAGATCGAGAACGCGCTTGAACACCGATGCATCGATCGACGGGACGCGGACGATGCCGGCCACCGGGTAGGCCTGGATCGCCTGCAACTGGTGCAGCAGATCGGAGAATTCGGACGTGCCATGTTCGAGATCGAACAGCAGCCAGTCGAAGCCGGCGCCAGCGGCAATCTCGGCCGCGATGGACGAGCCCAGACTCAGCCAGCCACCGGCCAGCACGCTGCCCTTGAGCATCTGCTGACGCACATTGTGCCCAGTGGCAATGGAAGCGCTCCCCGCGCCAGCCGATTTCGGCATATCTCCCCCTTGTTGAGGGCAATGCTTAACGGCGAGCCTGATCGTTTGCAATACATTTATGTTCGAAAACGAACATCAGAGAACAATTTTGGGCACAGGATGTTCGTTATCGCGCGAAATCAGTGAGATAGCTCTCGACATGGTGGCGCGCTTGCGGCTAGGCATCGCCTGCACCAACGGGAGGCTTTCGTGGCGGCGCTCAATCCCAGGCAGCAGACACTCGTGCAACTGGCGCGCGAGCGCGGCTACGTCACCGTCGAGGAACTGGTCGAGCGGCTCGCCGTGACGCACCAGACCGTGCGACGGGACATCAACTTTCTCTGTGACGAGGGCATCCTCTCGCGCTTCCACGGCGGGGCAGCGTTCCGCTCGAGCGTCTCCAACCTGCCCTATGAGGCACGGCGAGACTCGATGTCGGACGAAAAGGCGGCGATCGCGCGCGCTGTGGCCGCCGACATTCCCGACCACTCCTCGGTCTTCATCGATATCGGCACCAGCGCCGAGGCCGTCGCGGCGGCGCTGATGACGCGGAACGGGCTTCGGGTCGTCACCAACAACATCAACGTCGTCAGCATGCTGGCCAAGAAGGAAGACTTCGAACTGGTGGTGTGCGGCGGTTCGGTGCGCAACCGGGACCTCGCCGTCGTCGGCCAGACCACGACCGAGTTCATTGGACGTTTCCACGTCGACTATTCGATCATCGGCGTTGTCGCCATTGCCGCCGACGGCAGCGTGCTGGACTTCTCGATGGACGAAGAGCCGCTGACGCAGGCGATCATCGGCTGCGCGCGCAATTCGTTCGTGGTGGCCGACCGGACCAAGTTCGGGCGCCATGCGATGGCCAAAGTGGCGCATCTCTCGCAGGTGAGCGCGATCTACACGGACTCGCTCCCGGATGCCTCATGGGAGCGCCGGTTGACCGAAAGCGGCGCAACGGTGCGCATCACCGGCGAATTGCCAGCGTAGGCGTCGGACCCAGGCGGCTGAAAGGCCAAGGGCGTCAGGGGGATAGGCGATTGTCGGGGAGAAATGGCGCGCCCGGAACGATTCGAACGTCCGACCCTCAGATTCGTAGTCTGATGCTCTATCCAGCTGAGCTACGGGCGCGCAGGCCGGACGAGTCCGGCGGAACGCGCGAACCCATATAGAAGCTTTCCGCCCATTGCAAGCGTGTGACAAAGTCCAATGCAAAGTCCGTGCATGGATGTCAGCGCTGGGTGTAAACTTCTGCCGTATGACGTCAGCCCGACGTCACGGAACCAGCATGTCTACGGGCAAAATCACATCGAAGCGGGTGCCCTTGGGCTGATCGACGAAGCTCAGGCGGCCGCCATGGGCTTCGGTGAGCTCGCGGGCGATGGCGAGGCCGAGGCCGGTACCGCCCGCCTTGGCCGAACCTTCGAAGGCAACGAAGAGATTATCACGGGCGCGCGGGGGGAGACCCGGGCCGTTGTCGGATATGGTCACCGTCAGCGCTTCTGGCGTCTGGGCGAAGGTGACGGCGACCTCGGGGGCCTCGGTCGCGCCGTTCTGGGTTTCGAGCGCCTCGCGGGCGTTTTTCATCAGGTTGATGAACACGCGGGCGAGCTGATCGGGATCGGCGCGAAGGATGATGGCGTCAGGGACGTCGTTACGCAGTTTCACCGCCGGATGGCCGACAAAGCCGGCGTCGAAGCCGGCTTCGTCGATGAGGGCGCGCAGGTCGACCGGCACCGGACGTGGCGGGGTGCTGGACTGGCGGCCATAGTCGAGCACCGACTGGGCAAAGCCGATGGCCCGATCGATGGAATGAACCAGTCGCGGCGCGAGGCGCTGGATCTTGGGATCGTCGAGGGCCACCACCTGGTCGGAGAGGAGCTGCGCCGAGGTCAGCGTGTTGCGCAGGTCGTGGTTGATCTTGGACACGGCCAGACCGAGATCGGCGAGATGCCGGCGCTGGCGCAGCAGGGTGAAAATCTCGGTCTCCATGGCCGAGAGCTCCTGCTCGAGGATGCCGATCTCGTCGCGGCGCCTGGGGCTGGGGACGATGATCAGCGAGGCGTTTTCCGGCGCCTGGCGGTAGCCCAGCATGTTCTGGGAGAGCCGCTGGATGGGGCCGATCAGGATGCGCGAGACAAAGAGATAGAGCACTGCCGCGGTCATCAGCGCCACGATCAGCGAGATGACGAAGGTGTTGCGCGAATAGAGCAGCAGTTCGAGCCGCAATGGCTGCTCGGGCATCAGCACCTCGACGAGGCTGTCCTCGCTATCGTCGGTGTCGCCCTCGCCGATGATGCGCAGGGTGCGATCGCCACCGAAGACCAGGGTGTCGAGCACACCGCCGATGACGGTGATGGGGTCGCGCAGCCGCATGTCGACAGTAACGGCGACGCGAGGCATCGGCGCCTGGTCGAGTTCGAGCAGCTGGCTCTGGCCTTCGCGGCGGTAGACGATGGCGGTTGCGCCAGCGGAATTGAGCAGGCGATCGGTGAGTTCGCGCGGCAGCGCCATGACGTCGGGCACGGCATCGAGGACGCGGGCGGCGACGATGCCGACACGCAGCCGGTCTTCCAGCCAAGCCATGCGGAAATTGGCCGCCGAGGGCAAGTAAATGATCACTTCGACCGCAAGGATCACGAAAATGATCGTGGCGATGATCTTGACCGACAGACCCGAAAAGGGCCCCGGCATCGCGCGAGTGTCAGTGGCCATTGGCTGATATTTAGCGAGAAACCCGTTACGCAACAAGCTCAGGGCAGGTAACGCACGAACTCCGCAATCCGTCGCAACAGCGGATTGGCGCCGGTGCCGCGATGGAATTCGAGGCCGAGCCGACGGGCGATCTCGGCATAGGTCGGGTAGGGAGCGACAAAGCCCATCAGGTCGCGCGCCGTGAGCTTCTTCGAGAGAGCGAGCGAGAACAGCGCGATCAGCTCCCCTGCCCCATTACCGACAATGCCGGCGCCAAGGATTCTGCCGGTTTTGTCGGTGATCAGCTTGGCCGTGCCGAAGCCGTTGCGATCGGCCTTGGCCCGGTCGTTCTCGGCAAAGCTCCAGCGCGTAACGACGACGCCGTTCTTGTGCGCAGCACGCGCCGCGGCTTCAGTTAACCCGATTTCGGCTATTTCCGGATCGGCGTAGGTGACGTGGGGGATCAGCGCGGCATCCAGTCGCACTGCGCGGTAGAACAGGATGTTGGCGGCGATCTGCTCGCCCTGCTGGCGGGCCAGATGCACCGACTGCTCGCCGCCGGCCACGTCGCCGACCGCGAAAACGCGACGATTGGTGGTACGAAGACTTGGGGTCAGTTGCAACTGGGCATTATCGGCCTTGGCGCGGCGAATGCCGGCCTTATCGAGATCGAGGCCATCGAGGTTGGGCAGGCGGCCGGTGGCGACGAGAATGTGCGAGGCATCGAGCAACTGCTCGGCCTCGCCCGATTTCACCGCTACGCCGATGCCCATCGAGCGGGCGAGAATGGCGGTCACTTCGGTACTGGCGCGGATATCGACGCCCTCGTCGCGGAGCCGCTGCAGCGCGATATCGGCCAGTTCCGGGTCGGAGGCGGCCAGCGGCTGGCCGGCCTCGATCACCGTGACATCGGTGCCCAGCCGGCGATAGGCCTGGGCGATCTCGAGCCCCACGGGACCCGCGCCGATGACCACCAGATGGGTCAGCTTGCGGGTGTTGTCGAAAATGGTCTCGGTGGTGAAGTAGGGCACCGTTTCGAGACCGGGTATGTTGGGCGGCACCGACCGGGCGCCAGTGGCCAGCACGAAACGGCGGGCGCGGATCAGGGTTTCGCCGGCGCTCAGCGTCCTGGCGTCGACGAAGCGGGCATCGGCCTTCACCACTTCGATGCCCAAAGCCTGCAGCCGGGCCTCGGCATCGCGCGGGGCGATGGCAGTGATGACCTGATCGAGATGCTCGTGCATGCGGCGGGTGTTGATGCGCGGCTCTTCGGCGGTGATGCCGAACGGCGCGGCGGCGCGCATGGCCTGCGCCTGATGCGCGGCGGCCAGCAGCGCCTTGGCCGGCACCGATGCCGAATTGAGGCTCAGGCCGCCCAGCTTGCCGCGCTCGACCACCACCACGCTGGCGCCAAAGGTCGCAGCGACCTCCGCGGCAGCCAAACCGCCGGCGCCCGCCCCGATGACACAGAGGTCGGGTGTCAGGATATCAGCCATATGTCTCGTCCGGTGCCCGCAACGCGCCCCTCACCGGGGTTCTGTAGCAAAGACGGACGGGAAGTCACAGGGGCGAGGGGAAATGGAGTGGGGATTGTGGCGAGGCCGCCTCGGCGGATCTGGGCGGCGCGCAGGAGGCGCTGCGACATTTCCGGCCTTGTCGCGAGGCTGGCGGAGGGTGTAGGTCGGGGTCGCCTGGGGGGCGATATGCAGCTGGGGACGCGCACGATAGCGAAAGAAGTGGGGACCGCGCTGGCGGTGCTTGCGATGTATTTGCTGGTGCTGCTGGCGCCCTGGCACCAGGCCAATGCGCTGCAGCACGACCTTGCCGACCTCGGCTATGTCACCGCCGAGACGGTGGACATCTGCGCGCCCCTGAGCCTCCACGGCGACGACAACGAACATTCCGAAGCCATCAAGTGCCCGGTCGCCGGCATCGGCAAGTTCGACTTCGCCTTTGTCGAGCCCGGCACGATCGCACTCCCGGCTCCGGCGATCACGCAGCTCGCGATCTACCCGGACGCACCCGCGGTCGAGCAGGCGGGCGCGGAGCCCCATGTCGGGCAGGCGCGCGCGCCACCAGTGACGGCCTGAATCCCAGCGGCAGCCCTGCTGCCATCAGGTCCTTTCATCACTGGAGATCATCATGATCCGTCTCTTCGTTCGCGCGGCCGTCGCCGTCGCCACTCTCGCCGTCGCCGCTCCTGCCTTTGCCCATGTCACGCTGGAAACCCCGAAGGCGGCGATCGGCTCGACCTACAAGGCCGTCGTCCGCGTCCCGCATGGCTGCGGCGCGGAAGCCACCAATGTGGTCCGCATCCAGATCCCCGAAGGGTTCTACAACGTGAAGCCGATGCCGAAGGCCGGCTGGACGCTGGAAACGGTCACCGGCGCCTATGCCAAGCCCTACGACAACCACGGCACGCAGCTGACCGAGGGCGTCACCGAGATCGTCTGGAAGGACGGCAACCTGCCCGACGCGTGGTATGACGAGTTCGTCTTCCGCGGCACTTTCGCGGGCGACCTGCAGCCGGGCAAGTTCTACTTCCCGGCCGTGCAGGAATGCGCCGGTGGCGAAGAGGCCTGGATCGACATCAGCGGCGACGCGAACGCCGAGATGCCGGCGCCCGGCGTCGAGCTGGTTCCGGCCGAAACCACCGGCCACTGATGCGCGACATGAGGTGTGGGCATCGCCCGCACCTCTCTCTTCCGAGGAGACGGGGCATGACGATGCTCGCTCGCCTGCGGCCGTTCGTTGTCGCACTGCTGATGCTGGCGCTGGGGCCGATCCCGGCGGCCTGGGCGCATGCCCAACTGCTCTCGACGGCACCGGCGCAGAACGCCGTGCTGCCGACGGCACCGGTCAGCGTCGCGCTCACCTTCAACGAGCCGGTCAATCCGCTGAGCTTCAGGCTGATCGGACCGGACGGCAAGAGCGTGGACGTGACGGCGACGGGCGGCGCCACAGTGCCGGTGATGCTGCCGCCAGACCTGCCACGCGGCACGCATGTGCTGGCCTACCGCGTCGTCTCGACCGATGGCCACCCCATCGCCGGATCGCTGATCTTTTCGATCGGCGCGGCGACCGGAGCCGCGGCCGCGCCGGTCGGCGATCCGGCCGTGGGCCTGGCGCTTTGGGCGGGCAAGGCGGTGTTCTTCCTCGCCATGTTCATCGGCATCGGCGGGAGCGTGTTTCTCGTCATCGGGGAAGTGCCTCGTCGGGCCCGCTTAGCCTCCCGCGCACTCTCGCTTTTCGGTGTGTTTGCGGCGGCGGCAACGATCGGCCTGCAGTCGCTGGATGCGCTGGGACTGCCGCTCGGCGATCTCTTCGTTCCCGCCGGCTGGGCCGCCGCGTTCGCCACCAGCTATGGGATGACCGCCGTCGCGGCCGGGATCGCATTCCTCGCGGCGTTCGTGGCGTTGAGCCTGCCGCCTGGGCGTGCGGCGGCGGGGCTCGGCGTCGTGGCCGGGGCGTTGGTGGCACTGTCGCTGGCGCTCAGCGGTCATGCCAGCGCCGCCACACCGCAATGGCTGACGCGTCCGGCGGTGTTTCTCCACATTGCCGGTGTGCTGTTCTGGGTCGGTGCGCTGCTGCCGCTCGGACTGCTGCTGCGCGATCGATCGATGGCGGCGGACCGCGCCCTGTCGCGGTTCTCGCGGGCCATCCCCTTTGCTGTCGCGCCGCTGGTTCTCTCCGGGATGGTACTGGCGGCGGTGCAACTGGGGTTGCCCGGACCACAGTGGCTGACCGGCTATGGCGTCATCCTCGCCGCCAAGCTCGGCCTGCTGGTGGCGCTGTTTGCGCTCGCCGTCTGGAACCGGCGCATGCTGACCCGGCCGGTCCTGGAAGGTGACGATCTGGCGCGCCGGCGCCTGCGCAAGTCGATCCGGGCGGAGACCGTACTCGTCGTGATCATCCTGGCTCTCGTAGCCGGCTGGCGCTTCACGCCGCCGCCGCGGGCACTGGCAGAAGCGGCTGCCGCACAGGCCGTGGAAGCCGAGCCGCTGATGCTGCATCTCGCCGACGACACGACGATGGCCATGGCGATGGTTTCGCCGGGCGCGCCGGGTCCCGGTTCGCTCGAGATCACCCTCTCCGACCTCGAAGGATTTCCCACGCCGGCGCAGTCGATCGCCGTCATCCTGTCGTCGCCACAGCTCGGGGTGGAGCCGATCCGGCACGAAGCGGTCGAGGCGCCCGAACTCGGCGAGGGCATCTGGCGCATCGCCGATTTCACCATCCCGCTCGCCGGCACGTGGCAGATGGAGATGGATATCCGGGTGAGCCGCTTCACGCTCACCAAGCTCGGCACTGAATTCGCCTTCCCGGCCGAGCCCTGGAACCCGGAGGATGCCAAAGCCAGCCCCTCCGTTGTCCTCGGCGCACTGACCATCTCGGGCGGCTTCCTGCGCGCCACCCTGCCGAAAGCGCCGGTGGGCGGCGCCTATCTGACGATCACCAATACCGGCACTGCGGACGACCGGCTGGTGTCGGCGTCTTCCCCCGCGGCCGGGTCCACGACACTGCACGAGATGGAGCTGACGAACGACATCATGCGGATGCGGGCCGTATCGGGCGGCATGCTCATCCCGGCCGGTGGCAGCCTGGTGCTGGAGCCGGGCAGCCAGCACCTGATGCTCAACCAGCTGGCCGCGCCGCTGGTGGAAGGCGACTCGATCCCGATCACCCTGACGTTCGAGAAGGCCGGAAGCCTGACCGTCGACATGCCCGTCGGCGGTTTCGGAGCGACCAGCCCACCGTAGGCGAGCAAGGCCGTCCGGCTAATCGGCCTGCGAGAAGGCGCGGTTGCCGGCGAGATAGCCGCCGTCGACCGGCAGGCTGACGCCGGTGATCCACGACGCGTCATCGGAGGCGAGGAAGGCGACGGCGGACGCGATGTCGACGGGTTCGCCGACACGGCCGAGGGGATATTGTTTTGCGAGACGATGGAGATCGTTTTCGCGGCCATCCCAGTTCCGCGTCCGCACCGTGCCGGGCGATACGACGTTGAAGCGGACGCCCTTGCGGCCGTAGCGGACCGCGAGGGTTCTCGTCAGGCCCTCGAGGCCGGCCTTTGCGGATGAATAGGGGTAGCCGCTCAACCCGATGCTGGCGTTGATCGAGCCGATGGAAACGACGCTGCTGCCCGGACCAGACGCAATGAGGCTGGGCAATGCGGCGCGGATGCAGCGCCCTGCCCCGACGAGATTGACGTCGATCTTTTGCAGCCACAGCTCGTCGGGAATGTCCTCGAACCGGTCCGGCTCGGCCCAGTCGCCGCCCGCGGTGTTGACGAGGATGTTCAGCCGGCCGAGCTGCCCCACGGTCGCCGCGAAGGACGCATCGACCGAGGCCCGGACCGTCACGTCGCAATGGGTGGCGAGAGCGGCGCCGCCGGCCGCGGCGATTTCCCCGGCCGCGTCGCGGGCGGCATCGGCGTCGAGATCGGAGGCGATGACGGTCGCGCCCTCGGCGGCCAGCCGCAGGGCGATCGCCCGGCCGATGCCGTGTCCGGCCCCGGTGACGTAGACGACTTTCTCGGAAAAACGCACGGCGACCTCAACCCGGATTGCTCACTCGCGGGACCATACGCGCCATTGGCGGAGCACGGCAAATGGCGCGGCGGCGAGTGAGGCCGCGGGCGCACAGTTGATCGCCAACACCATGGCCTGACGCGGCAAATACCGCTGCGGGCCTTGATTGTGGCCGCCGATCGCTGGAATGATGGGCCCGTCGCCCCCGGAAGCGAACTGGCAGGGTAGTCTTCGTGGATCGCATCGTCCAAACCGAGATGGACCTTATCGGCTACGTCTACGACGCGGTGCTGAATCCGGAGCTGTGGAGCGACACGATCGACCGCATCCGGCGCTATGTCGGGCTGCATCTGGGCGCCATCGGCATCAACTACCTGCCGAGCGGCGCCAGCGTGCAGGCATCCACCAACATTTCGCCCGAGTTCCTGCAGGTGCTGGCCGAAACTGCCGACAGCGTGCAGCAGCTCTGGGGCGGGGTGGCGGTGTTTTCGAAACTGCCGGTCGAAGAGCCGATCAAGATGATGGACCACTCGTCGCCCGAGTGGTGGCCGGGCAACCCGTTCTACGAGCGGTTCGTGCGCCCGCAGAAGCTGGTGGACCAGCTGGCCCTGATCCTCGAGTTCAGTCCCAAGATGGTGGCGACCTTCTCGCTGGGGCAGCATGAATCGATGCCACCGATCAGCGATGCGCAGGTCGAGACGTTTCGCAATCTCGCGCCGCACATGCGCCGCGCGGTGCTGATCTCGAACCTGCTCGAAGCGCAGTCGGTGGCGGCCTCGACATTCGAGGCGGCGCTGGGCGCGGTTGGCTCGGCCGTCGTCCTCGTCGATGCCGGCTGCCGCATCGTCTACTCCAACAGCCTTGCCGAGCAGATGCTGCGGCTCGGCGACCCGATCACGCAGCTCAACGGCCGGCTCGACATACCGCGCGAACTGGTGCGCGGGCAGCTCGAGCAGACCGTGGCAGCGGCGGCCATGCCGGGCGAGTCGATCGGACCATCGAGCGGCATCCCGGTGCGGCGGCCGGACGGCACCGGCACCATCGTGCACGTGCTGCCGCTGGAACGGCGCAGCGACCGGCCCCGGACCCGGGCGGTGGCGGCGGTCTTTGTGGCCGAGCCCAATTCGGAGCTGAACTTGCCACTCGAAGGCATCAGGGTGCTCTACAACCTTCGCCCGGCCGAAGTGCGCGTGCTGCAGCTGGTGGCGTCGGGACTGTCGCGGCGGGCCGTCGCCGATGCCCTGGCGATCAGCGAAAGCACGGCCAAGACGCATACGCTGCGCCTGTTCGACAAGCTGGGCGTGCATACCCGCGCCGAACTCGTGAGCTTTGCCCGCAACCTGTCGCTCAGCGTCTGACGGCTACCGAAGCCGGCCCATCAGCTCGGGCGGCCGACGCGCACGAGGTTCTCGTCGGGGTCGGAGACGGCGAACTCGAACATGCCCCAGGGCTGATGGCGGGGCGCGTGCAGCAGCTTGCCCTCGAGCCGGGCGGCGAGCTCTTCGACATTGTCGGCATAGAAGTAGATCCCGTAGGCGCTCTTGCCGGGGATCAGCCAGCCCTCCGGCGCCTTCGTCAGATGAATATCTGCCTCGCCATCCGACAGGATGACGTAGTCGCCGTAGTCGGTGCCGCCGGGCGGGCGGTGGAAGCCGAGCAGCCCATAGAAGACCTCGCTGGCGGCGAGGTCGTTGCAGGGGATGACGGCCGTGACCCGGCGGCGCGACGACATCAGAACGTGTAGGCGGCGGTGAGCTCGACCCCGCGACCCACCGAATTGGGCACGCTGGAATAGACCTGCTCGACATAGGTCAGCCGCAGCGCCAGCTGCTGGCTGAGGACGAGGCCGAGCGTGGCGCCGAGAGCGACCGACTGGTGCGCCTTGAGCGTCTCAGTGCCGCCAGTGACGACGCGGCCGCCGGTTTCGGCGTAGGCATCGAGCGCCGCCCAGACCATCGGGCTGAAGGTGTGGGTCACGTGGCCCTCAATCTTCCACAGCGGGTCCTGGCTGCTGACGGCGCCGGTGCCGGGCGATTTCGGATTGTCGCCGAAGACATGCACGCTGGGCACGATCTCGAGGGTGGTGATGGCCGGGTCGATCATCGAGTCTCCCAGCACGTAGCTGATGGGCAGGCTCGCCTGCAGCGACCAGCGGTTCTGCCCCAGATTGGCGAGGCGGGTCGAGCTGTAGTCGCCGGTGGGCATGAAGAGCTTGGCGGCGACGCCGGCGCGCAGGCCGGGCTTGTACTGCGAATAATCCAGCGGGCTCAGCGACGGCGAACCGATGAGGCCGAGATCGCCGCCGATGAAGGCATCGCCCAGCGCAAGCGGATTGTTCTGCGGCACGACGCCGAAGCCGGTGTCGATGGCGCCGGAAAGGCCGCCGACCGGCAGGCCGATGAGGATGGCGCCGGCATTGCCGCCGATATCGACGGTGCGCCGGTACGATGCGGTGATGACGCCGACATCGATCTTGGTCGCGCCGACACCCGCATGCAGGTAGTTCCCGGTCAGGCTCAGGATGTTGGTGTCCTGAGGCAGCAGGAAATACGCGCGCGCCCCATCCTGCGCCAGCGCGCCCGTGACCATCAGAACCAACGCCACGATGGCCAAGAAAATTCTGCGCATGCTGTCCCCCAATTGCCGGCAGGGCCCGGCAGCGCCGACACCCTCTGTACTTTCCCGGAGGCAACACTGCACGGGCCGCGAGAGCCGCCAAGTGCTTCGCGGCGGCTGGCAGCGTATTTGCGCAAGAGTGGCATGTTTCACACAGGTTCGCCGATTTTTGGAGCTGCTTTTGCTCCATTTGCGAGTGCTGCCGGGCGCACGCCTTCGTGCTATGCGGCACTGACGCCGGACGTGGAGGATGGGACAGTGGGATGGGACGCGCTTGCACACTGGGGTGACGACGCCGTTCGGCTCGACCGGTTCGCGGCGGGCGTGGCCAATGATGTGTGGCGCGTGCGTGTCGGCGGGGAACTGGCCGTCGGCCGGCTGGGCAAGCGGGGCGACGCCGATCTCGCCTGGGAGACCGGCCTCTTGCAGCATCTCGATCGCAACGGCATGGCCGTGCCGGCGCCGATCCCGACCAGGGACGGGCGCCTGTTCGCGGATGGTCTGGTGGTGATGAAATACATGCCGGGCGGACCACCCCGGACAGAGGCCGACTGGCAGCGCGTGGCCGAGACGCTGCGCGAATTGCATCGGCTGACCATGGGCTGGCCACAACGGCCGGGCTGGCGCTCGTCGACGGACTTGCTCCATGCCACCACCGGCACCCGCATCGACCTTGGGCGCATGCCGGAGGAAGCCGTGGCGCGATGCCGGGCGGCGTGGGCGCGGCTGGCCGGGCGCGAGACCTGCGTGGTGCATGGCGATCCGAACCCCGGCAATATCCTGGTGACCGCCGATCAGGTGGCGCTGATCGACTGGGACGAGTCGCATGCGGACGTGCCCGATCTCGATCTCGACCTGCCGCACAACGCGGCCGGCCTGGACGCGGCCGCCTACGACATCACCACCCAGGCCTCGGCCGCCTGGCAGGCAGCGGTGTGCTGGAAGGACGACTATTCCGTGCGACGGCTGGCCCAGGTTCGGCCGGTCTGAGGGACGGCCTTACTCGGCCGCCACCAGCGGCACGAAGTCGTCATTGGAGCGATAGGTGTAGTCGTCGATGCGATCTTCGATGACATGCCGGAAGTTGCGGATGAGACCCTGCACCGGCCAGGACGCCGCTTCGCCCAGACCGCAGATGGTATGACCCTCGATCTGCTTGGTGACTTCGAACAGCATGTCGATCTCGCGGCGCTGCGCCCGGCCTTCGACCATGCGGCTCAGTACGCGCTCGATCCAGCCGGTGCCTTCGCGGCACGGCGTGCATTGGCCGCAGCTCTCGTGCTTGTAGAAGGCCGATAGCCGCCAGATGGCGCGGATGATGTCGGTCGAGCGGTCCATGACGATCACCGCGGCGCTGCCCAAGGACGAGCCGACCTCGCGGACGCCGTCGAAATCCATATGGGCGCCGCGCATCTTCTCGCCGGGCACACAGGGCATCGAGGCGCCGCCCGGGATGACGGCGAGCAGGTTGTCCCAGCCGCCGCGGATGCCGCCGCAATGCTTTTCGATCAGGTCTGCGAACGGCACGCCCATTTCTTCTTCGAACACGGCCGGCGTGTTGACGTGACCGGAGACGCAGAAGAGCTTGGTGCCGGCATTGTTGGGCCGACCCAGACCGCTGAACCAGGCGCCGCCGCGGCGGAGGATTTCCGGCACCACCGCGATGGTCTCGGCATTGTTGATGGTGGTGGGATTGCCATAGACGCCGACATTGGCCGGAAACGGCGGACGCAGGCGCGGCTGGCCCTTCTTGCCTTCGAGCGACTCCATCAGCGCGGTTTCTTCGCCGCAGATGTAAGCGCCGGCGCCGTGGTGGACGATGATGTCGAAATCCCAGCCGTGGATGTTGTTCTTGCCGATGAGCTTGGCGTCATAGGCCTGCTGTACGGCCGCCTCGAAGCGCTCGCGCTCCTTGAAGAATTCGCCGCGGATGTAGACGAAGGCGAGGTGCGCATCGATGGCGCGGCCGGCGAGCAGGCACCCCTCGACCAGATGATGCGGATCGTGGCGCAGGATTTCGCGATCCTTGCACGTACCCGGCTCGGACTCGTCGGCGTTGACCAGCAGGTAGTTCGGACGCCCGTTCGATTCCCTGGGCATGAAGGTCCATTTGAGCGCGGTGGGAAAACCGCCGCCGCCCCGGCCGCGGAGACCCGAAGCCTTCACCTCGCTGGTGATCCAGTCGCGCCCGGACTCGATGAACCCCTTGGTGCCGGACCAGGCGCCGCGTTCCCGCGCGCCTTCGAGCGTCCAGTCATGATGGCCATAGAGGTTGGTGAAAATCCGGTCCTGGTCGGCGAGCATGACTTTTCCCTCAAAAGCAATGCACGCAGCTAAGCACAGGGGCAGGCGCTTTGCCATGCGAACCCGACCATGCCGATGGCTATTGCCGGGCCAGGCCGATGGACTCGAGGGCCGCGAAGGTCTCGGCGGCCACATCGGCCAGCCGTCGGGTGCCACCCTCGCCGATCCAGGTGTCGACGGCGAGGCGCCCGACAGTGACGGTCACAGTGGCGACGAGGCGAAGCGACCTGGGGTCGTCGTCAGGCCAGTGCCGGCGCAGCGCGGCGAACAGCGTCTCCTCGTCGCGCTTGTAACTGGCATGCTTGCGCGCCTGCACGGCTTCGCTGGAGCGCATCAGGCGGTCGATCGCCAGCATCTCCTCGGGTGGAATCGGCGCGATGACGGAGAGGAAGGCGCCGCGCGCCGCATCCAGCGGACGGATATCGCGGGGCTGGTCGGCGAGTGCTGCGGCGACACGTTCACCCATGCCGCTCTGCAACGACAGCAGGATCTCGTCCTTTGACTTGAAGTAGTGAAAGAAGGTGCGGCGCGAGATACCGGCGGCGGCAGCGATCTCGTCCAGCGTCGTTTCGTCGTACCCCCTGACACTGAAGAGCTTGATGCCCGCCTCGGTGATCCGCCGCAGGGTTTCCTGCCGCTTGCGCTCGCGTGCGCCCGGTTGGTCCGGAGCCTTTTCCGCAGTCATTGCGTTGGTCTCTTGCAAATTATGCACTCAGTGCAATATATGAATTCTGCACCGAGTGCATAATTCCTGAACGAGGACAGATCATGGCGAAATGGACGTTGGCGGATATGCCGTCGCAGCAGGGCCGGTCGGCGGTGGTCACCGGCACGGGCGGGCTCGGCTACGAGGACGCGCTGGCGCTGGCGCGAGCAGGCGCCGACGTGACTATCGCGGGTCGCAATCCGGCCAAGGGCGCCGAAGCGGTCAGCAGCATCCGCAGCGCGGTGCCGGGCGCGACGGTGCGGTTCGAGCAGCTCGATCTGGCCGACCTCAAATCGGTGCGCGGCTTCGGCGAGCGGCTGGTGGCGGAGCGGCAGAACCTCGACCTGCTGATCAACAATGCGGGCGTGATGGTGCCGCCGCAGCGGCAGGAGACGGCGGACGGGTTCGAGCTGCAGTTCGGCACCAATTATCTCGGTCATTTCGCCCTCACAGCCTATCTGATGCCGCTGCTGCGCAAAGGCAGAAATGCACGGGTGGTGTCGCTCTCGAGCATCGCCGCCAGCGACGGGCAGATCAACTTCGACGACCTGCAGGGCAAGGACTACAGGTCGATGCGGGTCTACAGCCAGTCCAAACTCGCCTGCCTGATGTTCGGGCTCGAGTTGCAGCGCCGCAGCGATGCGGCCGGCTGGGGCGTCACCAGCATCGCTGCGCATCCCGGCATCTCGGCGACGGAGCTGCTGCATAACGGCCCCGGACGGTGGAGCCCCACCAGCATTGCCCGCACGCTGCTGTGGTTCATGTTCCAGCCGCCGGCGCAGGGCGCGCTGCCGACCCTCTACGCCGCCACCAGCCCGCAGGCACAACCCGGCGGCTATTACGGGCCATCCGGGTTCCGCGAGATCCGCGGCCTGCCGGCGCCCGCCAAGGTGCCGCCGCAGGCGAAGGATCGTGCAACCAGCGAACGGTTGTGGCGCGTGTCGGAAGAATTGAGCGGCGTCAGCTTCTAGGCGCGCGTCAGCGCCCGACGATCGCTACCGGCGCGACGGGCCCGGCATGCTCGGCAATGCCGGCAAGATCGAACTCCGCGCTGGCGAGCAGTTGCCGGAATTCGTCGAGCTGATCCACCGTTGCGGGCGTGCATTGCGGGTGTGCCCCGATGCGGTCTACCAGCGTCCGCATCTGCTGCACCTGCGCCACGCCATCACGCATCAGCCGGGCGAGTTGCTGTTCATGTTCGAGATTGGCCTGGCGGCCCGTTATGACGAAGCGCCGAAGCCGCGCCACGTCCTCGCGAAGCACGCCAATTGTCGCGGCGAGCCCCTCGATTCCTCCCTCGGTCATGCCCCGTCTCCCTCCAGGCCATGACGGCAACATAACGGGCACGTAACGCTTTACAAATCAATTTTGTGACAATGTGACGCATCCCCGAGAGGTCGTTCTCTCCTGGCGGTGCGGGCTAGCGTCCCGGCTCGCACCGTCCAACGCGACAGCCGTCCGGGATGGGGTCAGAGCGGGGTTTCGCGCTCGCCTTCGGGCACCCTGCGCCAGATCAGCAGCGCCAGTGCGATCAGCGGCATGCCGACCACCGGCAGGGCGATGGCGCCGAAACTATCGAGCAGAATGCCGCCGACCGCGGCCGCCACCGCCATGCCGATCATGAAAGCCGACATGTTGAGCGAAATGGCGACCGGCACGGCGCCGGGAGCGATCTGCGCCATATGGCTGGCGACGGCGATGGAATAGGTGCGGACGACGAAGCCCTGCGCCCCGACGGTGAGCATCATGGCGGGCAGCGCAAGATCCGGCGGCAGATGCGGCAGCGCCACGAACACCGCCATGACGACAATGACGGCGAGGCCGGAAATGGTGGCGGTGCGGCGGCTCCCGAAGCGATCGGACATGCGGCCGGCGGTGGCGCTGCACGCGATGGCGCCGATGCCGCCGGCCAGCAGGACCAGCGGCAGCGCATCGTAGCCGATGCCGGTCGCGGTCAGCAGTGCGGCGATATAGACCATCAGCGGGGCCGAGCCGATCATGAACACCAGCGTCGATAGCAGCGCGGTGCCCATGGCGGGGTTGCGCAGCAGCCGCAAGCGCTCGCCGATGCTCATGGCGTCGCCGGGCATGCCGCGCGGCAGCCGGGTATAGAGAAACAGAGCCGCCAGCGACGCCATGATGGCGAGCGCCACATATTCCATGCGCCAGCCGAGATGGGCGGCCAGCAGCGCGCCGAGCGGCACGCCGGCCAGCGAGGCGATGGCCTGGCCCATGCTGATCACCTGCATGTAGCGGCCGCGCTGACCGGGCGGCGCCAGCATGGCGGCCGTCGCCATGGCGGTGCCGGTATAGGTGCCGGCGACGACCGCGAGCAGGGTGCGGATGATCACCAGGCCTTCGAAGAAGGGCATCAGCACCATGCCCAGCGCGCAGACGGCGAGCCCGAACTCGGACCAGGCGAGAATGCGCCGCCGGCCGACGCCGCCGAGCAGCAGGGCCAGCAGCGGCGGGCCAAAGGCATAGGCGAGCGAATAGAACAGCACCAGCATGCCGGCCTGCCCCAGCGTCACCCCAAGGTCGGCACTGATCAGCGGCAATATCCCGGCGATCAGCCCACCCTCGATGGCGCCGACAAAGGCCGCCAGCGACAGCCAGAACAAACGCGCGTCCAATTCTCTCTCCCTGCCGCCACTGTGCGGGGTATTGCGCGCGTTGGAAAGGGTAAGCGGTTGGTGGCGAGGGGAAATTTGATGGAGGCCCGGCATCTGCAGTCGGCGATCCTCTCCCGTTCACGGGGGAGGGGGACCATCCGGAGGATGGTGGAGGGGGGTGCACCTTGCGCTGACGTCAACCATCGGAGGGCGAGTCTGGCGCAAGCGGCACCCCCCTCCACCGGCCATGGCCGGTCCCCCTCCCCCGCAAGCGGGAGAGGTTCGCCGACTGGACGCCCGGCGCCTGAACCAGTCCCCCCACAGGGGCCATCGGCCGCAGTCGCCGCGCGTTGACTTGGGCGGCTGTTTTCTCTATATCCCCGGCCAACCTGTCAAAGAGGCCCGGATAACCCCGGAAATCCGCGACAAATCCTTGCGCAAGCTTTGATCCAGAGGAACCGCGCCCGGCGTGGTCTGATGTTATGTCGAAACGTACTTTCCAGCCGAGCGTCCTCGTTCGCACCCGCCGTCACGGTTTCCGCGCGCGCATGGCGACCAAGAATGGCCGCAAGATCATCAATATGCGCCGTGCGCTTGGCCGCAAGAAGCTGACGGCCTAAGGGCCGTTTGCCGCATTGAGATGTTGCGGCAACTTCGCAAAAGGGCCGAATTTACCAGGGCCGCCCGGGGCAACCGCACCGGGCGCTCTGCTTTTTCGCTGCAGGCTATCGCCAGCGAAGGCGCCGAACCGGGCGTGGGCTACACGGTCACCAAAAAGACCGGCAATTCGCCCGAGCGCAGCCGCATCAAGCGGCGTTTGCGCGCAGCCGCCAGGGCTTGCGCCGCCCAGTTCCAGCCCCAACATGATTATGTGCTTGTCGGCCGGCGCGAAGCGCTGGGCGAGAGCTTTGCCAAGCTCGTGCACGACCTATCTACTTCGATCGTAAAAGTCCACGCCAGCAGGGCCGAGGGCCCCCGGAAGCCGAAATAATGCAGCAGAACGACAACAACCGGAACATGATCCTGGCGATCGTCTTGAGCGTGGTCGTGCTCTTCGGATGGCAGTTCTTCGTGGCCGGGCCGCAGCTCGAACAGGCGCAGCGCCGGGCCGAAATCCAGCAGCAGGAACAAGTCGCGCAGAAGGCTGCCGCGGATGCGGCGCTCAACGCGCCCGCCGTGGAAGGCCAGCCGGCCGCAACCCCGGTCAACAATGGCGTGACGCAGGCGTTCGCAGACCGGCAGACGGCCATCGCGGCCAGCTCGCGCGTCAAGATCGAAACGGCGAGCGCGCTGTCAGGCTCGATCAACCTCACCGGCGGTCGCCTCGACGACCTGCAGCTCAAGAAATATCACGAGACCGTCGACAACTCGTCGCCGATCATCACCCTGCTGATCCCCGACGGCGCGCCGAACGGCTATTTCGTCGAACAGGGCTGGGCCCCGGGCTCGGGCGTCACCGCCGAGCAGCTGCCGACCGCGCAGTCGCAATGGACCGTCGAGGGCGCCAACACCACCCTCACCGAGACCACGCCGGTCACCATCCGCTGGGACAATGGCGCGGGCCTCGTTTTCCGCCGCACCTTCGCGGTGGACGCCAATTATCTCTTCACCGTGACGCAGTCGATCGAGAACACCGGGACGGGCAACGTCACCGTGTTCCCCTATGCCAAGGTGGTGCGCCAGGGCACGCCGCACGTGGCGAACTTCTTCGTGCAGCACGAAGGTCCGCTGGGCGTGCTGGGCTCGAACAACTACGTCTCCAAGAAGTACCACGACCTGCAGAACGACAAGCAGCTCAAGTTCGAGAACACCTCGGGCTGGCTCGGCTTCACCGACAAGTACTGGGCCACGGCGATCATCGCCAAGCCGGGCGCACCGGTGAACGCGACGTTCTACTATTCCAAGCCCGCCGGCACCGACATCTACCAGACCAACTATGTCGAGACGACGCCGGTCAGCGTGGCGCCGGGCGCCACTGCCACCAACGAGAGCTACATCTTCGCCGGCGCCAAGGAAGCGCACCTGATCGACGCCTATGATCGGGATTACGGCTTCGACCGGCTCGAGCTGATGATCGACTGGGGCTGGCTGCACTTCATCACCCGCCCGATGTTCGAGCTGCTGAACTTCCTCTACGGCATCTTCGGTAATTTCGGCATCGCGGTGCTGGCCGTGACGGTCATCGTCAAGGCGCTGTTCTTCCCGCTCGCCAACCGCTCGTACAAGTCGATGGCGGCGATGCGGCGCGTGCAGCCGGAAATGAAGTCGATCCAGGAGCGCTTCAAGGACGATCGCGTGCAGCAGCAGCAGGCGATGATGGAGCTCTACAAGAAAGAGAAGATCAATCCGCTTTCGGGCTGCTGGCCGATCCTCATCCAGATCCCAGTGTTCTTTGCCCTCTATACGGTGATCTTCATCAGCCTCGAGATGCGGCACGCGCCGTTCTTCGGCTGGATCCAGGATCTGGCGGCGCCCGATCCGACCAATATCTTCACCCTGTTCGGGCTGATCCCCTGGACCCCCACGGCGGTGCCGCTGCTCGGCGGCCTGCTGCACCTGGGCATCTGGCCGATCTTCATGGGCATCACCATGTGGGTGCAGATGAAGCTCAATCCGCCGCCGCCCGATCCGACGCAGGCGATGATCTTCAACTGGATGCCGATCATCTTCACCTTCATGCTCGGCACGTTCCCGGCCGGCCTCGTGATCTACTGGGCCTGGAACAACCTGCTCTCGGTGATGCAGCAGTGGTTCATCATGAAGCGCCACGGCGTCGAAGTGGACCTGTTTGGCAATATCCTGGCGAGCTTCAAGCGCAAGCCCAAGCCGGCGGCCGACAAGCCTGCCGACGGCAAGGCCAGCTGACCGGTTGGACGCCGTCT
>VFQQ010001740.1_pt1 | contig 28390 bp, 35 predicted proteins | sample 3512341 | NCBI WGS metagenome assembly VFQQ01 (sample SAMN10412373, study PRJNA504923) | tailings metagenome | isolation source: Relicate 2 Philex TSF1 revegetated site | place: Philippines: Tuba, Benguet | collected 2017-08-29
CATTGCCCTCGCTGGCCGAGCGCTCGTTGGAGAGCACGATCCGGTCGTAGGAGAACAGCAGCGAGGCCAGTGCGCCGATCATCGAGTTGATCGCCGTCGAGGGCACATGGCCGTTGTAATAGCCGGGCTCGGTCCCGAGCCGGATCATCTCGCGGTCGAGCTCGCGCGTCACATAGACCGGCGCCTTGCCGATCTCGTTGACCGAGGTGACGATGGGCCCCTTGGGGTTCACCGCGAAGGGCGAATAGTCGATCTCCGCCGCCTCCAGCAGCTGCACGCTCACCAGCGAGTCTTTGCCGCCGCCGATCGGCAGCAGCGCGCGGTTGCGGAGTTTCGGCGCGGCCGGGGCGCGGCGGGTTTCGCTCGGTCCCGCCAGCGTCAGCTTGCCGAAGCGCTTGAGGTTGTTGCGGGCGTAGAACTCGCCCAGCCCGTTCTCGTAGACGTCGATGGCGAAGGACCGCTCTTCGGCCGTCAGCTGGATTTCGGGCGCGCGGATGATCTCGGGCGCCTTCAGCTTGAAATAGCTGACGCCCAGCACGATCGCCGTCAGGTCGAGCAGTTTGGCGAACGCCGCGCTTGCCGCGCATTCCGGGTCGCTGCCTTCGGGAAAGGTCAGCACTTCGGTGAACCGCAGCTCACCCAGCGCGTAGTTGAAGCGTGCGGTTCCCGTGGCGGAATCGAACAGCGGCTTGTCGATGAGGAAATCGGTCAATAGATGCCCCGGGAAGACTGCGACTATGGGGTGGCGACCCCATAGATAGGGATCGATCAGTAGATTCGCACGCTCAGCCGCTGCACGATGTCGCTATTGAGCCGCTGGAAGCCATATTCGCGCAGCGTGCATTGCCAGGCCGTTCCCACCCGCTCGATCTTGAACAGGTTGTACCGCGCCGGGTCGTGCCCGCCGGTTTCGGCCTGCGCCGTGCCGGCCGCCGCGACGCCCACCACCGGCACATCGCCCTTGGGGCCGGGAATGGCGTAGATCGTCGATTTGTGCGTATGCCCGTGCAGCACCAGCTCGGCGCCGGCATCGGCCACGGCGCGGCGGAAGTTGCGCGCGCCCCACAGGCCATAGCGCGGGTGGCCGTTTTCCTGGTTGGGCGGGTGGTGGATCATCACCACGCGGAAGAATCCGGCATCGCCGAGCAGGCGCAGGCAGCGTGTCAACCGCTTCTGCTGATCTTCCTCGAAGCGGCCGGCTGCGAACCAGGGCAGGGTCGGCACGGCGCTGTTGCAGCAGACGATGGCCACTTCGCCGACGCGGCGGACGAAGGGGAACATGTTCTCGTCCACCGTTTCACCCAGCACATAGCCGTTCCAGCGCTCCAGCGCCTTTTCGAGCTGGCCGGGTATATAGGCATCGTGATTGCCCGGCGAGACGCAGACCCGCTCGGGCGGGCCTACCGTCTGCAGCCAGTTGTAGGCGGTGTTGATCTCGGCATCGAGCGCCAGGTTCACCAGATCGCCGGTCACCGCGACGAAATCGGGCTCCTGGCTCTGCATGTGATGGACGAGATTGGTCAGGCCCTCGCCGTCGAGGGTCTTTTCGCGCTTGATCTTCCAGTTGGCAAAGCCGGTGATGCGCTTGTTGAGGAGATCCCTCGCGCGCACTGGCGGCAGCGGCGCGAGATGGATATCCGACAGATGGGCAAGTGTGATCATTGCGCGGGGTAATGCCACGCGACACGCGTCAAGAAAATGGCATAAATCGAATCGGCAGCCGCGAGGGCCTCAAAATCCGTCTCGAACTCACCCCCTGGCAGCGTTTCCGGACCCGCGCGTTCCTGTTCGCCGTGGGGGTGAAGCGTCACATGACGCTGGGCGTGCGCGCCGCGCTGATCGACGGGGACAAGGTGTTCCTGATCCGCCAGACCTACATGCCGGGCTGGCAGTTCTGCGGCGGCGGCGTCGAGCCGGGCGAAAGCGCCGAACTCTCCGCCGGCCGCGAAATGGTCGAGGAAACCGGCTACCGCCCCACCGCACCGATGCAGCTTTTCGGCCTCTATCACAACACCAACCGCCTTACCAACCGCGACCACGTCGCCCTGTTCCTCTGCCGAAACTATGAACTGGCGCATCAGTTCAGACCCAACGCCGAAATCGCCGAAGCTGGTTGGTTTTCCATTGACGCCTTGCCGGACGGCACCGGCCCGGCGACCATCCGCCGGATCGGCGAGATCTTTCGAGGCGAGGCGATTTCGGCGACGTGGTGAGGTCTCTCAGTCGGGGACTCCTCTCCCGCTTGCGGGGGAGGATACCGGCCATAGGCCGGAGGAGGGGGGAGCCGCTTGCGCATTTCTCACCCTCGGATGTCAGTAGTCAGCGCAAGGTGCACCCCTCTCCACCACGCCATGCGTGGTCCCCCTCTCCCGCAGGCGGGAGAGGATCGCAGACTGAGGGATCGCCTATTCGACGAAGCTGAGTTCCGGCCCCACCGGCACGATCCGGGTCGGGTTGATCTGGGCGTGGCTCCAGTAATAGTGCGTCTTGATGTGGTCGAAGCGCACCGTCTCCTTGATACCGGGATAGTGGTAGAGGCCGCGAAGGTAATGCGAGATGTTCTCGTAGTCCGAGAGCGGCCGGATGTTGCACTTGAAGTGGCCGAAATAGACCGCGTCGAAGCGCACCAGCGTGGTGAAGAGCCGCCAGTCGGCTTCCGTCACCGTGTCGCCGGCCAGATAGGCGTTCTCGCCCAATAGCCCCTCGACCCAGTCGAGCGCGTCGAACAGCTTGCCGACGGCCTCTTCATAGGCCTCCTGCCTGGTGGCGAAGCCGGCCTTGTAGACGCCGTTGTTGATGTCGTCATAGACGCGGGCGTTGATCGCATCGATCCGCTCGCGCAGCGCCTCGGGATAGTAGTCGTCGGTGTTGCCGGTCAGCCCGTCGAAGGCCGAGTTCATCATGCGGATGATCTCGGAGCTCTCATTGTTGACGATGGTCCTGGTCTGCTTGTCCCAGAGCACCGGCACGGTGACGCGGCCGGTATAGTCGTCGACCGCTTCCTTGTAGACCTGCCACATGTGCTCCTTGCCCAGGAGCTTGTCGCCGGTGGAGTCGGGCAGCCCGAAGGTCCAGCCGGTCTCGTCGGCCATCTTGGCGCTCACCACCGAGTAGGGGATGATCTCCTCGAGCCCCTTGAGCTTCAGGAAGATCAGCGCCCGGCTGGCCCAGGGGCAGGCATAGGAGACATAAAGGTGGTAGCGGTCGGCTTCCGCCTTGAAGCCGCCGGTGCCGGTTGGGCCGGCGCTGCCGTCGGCAGTGATCCAGTTGCGGAACGCGGACTCGCCGCGCTTGAAGCGGCCGCCGGTCGATTTGGTGTCGTACCACTGGGTGGACCACACCCCGTCAATCAATTGTCCCAAGATGGCCTCTGTTCGGTGCGTTAGGGTGCTCGTTAACGCCTCATTTAGGCGTTCTGGTCGGCAACGCAAAACGTGATGACCCGAACCTTGAAAAATCTTGGCCGCACAATGATTTTCCGTGGACGCGCAACCCCTCTGGTGCTATTGCGCGTCCCTAGGCGTCAGGAGGCGTCCAAGATGGAGAAGGTTTATCACGTGACCCGACGATCCTAAGGGATCGCCCAACCCGGCTTTAAGGCCGGACTGTCCTTGCACACGCTTGTCATTGGACCTGTCACATGATCGCCTCTGTCTCGCATTCGGTTGCTCACTCCGTGCCTCCGCAACTCGGCCTGCCCACCTTCCGTCTCGCCACTCCCGACGACGACAAGTTCGTCGACGACCTGCAGGCTTTGGCCTTCGGTCCGGGCCGTTTCGCGCGCACCGCGTTCCGCGTCCGCGAGCGCTTCCCGATCGACAAGTCGCTGTCGCTGATCGCCGAGATCGATGGTCACGCCGTCGCGTCGGTGTGGATGACGCCGATTTCGGTCGGCGGCATCGATGGCTACCTGCTCGGTCCGCTGGCGACCGACCCGGCCTATCGCGGTCGCGGCGCCGGCAAGCTGCTGGTCAACGAAGTGTGCAAGCTGGCTCTCGCCCGCGATGGCGTCAGCTTCGTGCTGCTGGTCGGCGACGAACCCTATTACGGGCCGCTCGGCTTTGCTCCGACCACCCATGGCGCCATTCAGTTCCCGGGCCCGGTTGATCCCAAGCGCGTGCTGCTTCACTCTCCCGACCAGACGCTGGCGCTCCGCCTCGCAGGCCCGATCGCCGCGTTCGGTGCGCGCAAAAGGGCCTGAAGCCGGCTGCAAGTGGTGATTTCTTGGCGGATGCGAACGGCCTGATCGGTCGAATAGCGAGTCGTCTTCTGCCCCAGCCCGATGGCGTGGGCGTGGAGGGCGCGTTCGTGCCCGACTGGGTGCCGGAACAGCCGTTCGACCGGCCGCCGGTCGCCGCGGCCGTGCTGATCGGCCTCGTGCAGCGGCCCGATGGGCTCTCGGTGCTCTATACCGAGCGCTCACCCGAACTGCGGTCGCATTCGGGGCAGGTCGCCTTTCCGGGCGGCAAAATCGACCCGACCGACCGCGATGCGGCCGATGCGGCGCTGCGCGAAGCCAACGAGGAGGTCGACCTTCTCCGCGGCGACGCCGAGGTCATCGGCTTCATGCCCCGCTACTTCACCGGCTCGAATTACCTGATCACGCCCGTGGTGGCGCTGGTCACGCCCACCCGGCCGTTCACGCCCAATCCGGGCGAGGTTCGCTCGGTATTCGAGGTGCCGCTCGATTTCCTGATGCAGGAACAGAGCTACGGCACTTTCCGCATCAGCCGGAACGGCAAGGAACACACCACCTGGCAAATCCCGCATGGCGGGCTTGTCATTTGGGGCATTACGGCCAACCTTACCCGTCGCTTCCACGATATGGCTCTGGCGGGAGAGACAGCGTGATCAAGCCGGCCGAAATGGTGGCTCGCCTCAAATCAGCCGACTGGCTGCAGTGGGACGAAACGCAGACCCTGTTGAAACTGCTCGGCGGCGCGGACGGTAAGACCCGTGCCGTGGGTGGTATCGTGCGCGACACGCTGCTCGGCCGCGATCTGGCGCCCACCGACATCGATTTTGCCACCGCGCTGCTGCCGCACGAGGTCGCCATCCGGGCCGAACGCGCGGGAATCGCCGTGCATCCGACCGGCATAGAACACGGCACCGTCACCCTGCGGCTCAACGCGCTGGTGGCCGAGGTCACCACCCTGCGTGAGGATGTCGAGACCGATGGCCGCCGGGCGCTGGTGCAGTTCGGCACCGACTGGACGCGTGACGCCGAGCGGCGCGACTTCACCCTCAACGCGCTTTATGCCGGCATCGATGGCGATCTGTTCGACCCACTGGGCGGGCTCGACGATTGCCTCGCCGGGAAGGTCCGCTTCATCGGCGATCCCGCGCGGCGCATCGAGGAAGACCGGCTGCGCGTCTACCGCTTCTTCCGGTTCTCGGCGAGCCACGGCTCGGAGAAGTTCGATACTGCCGGCCTCGAGGCCTGTCGCGAGGCTGCTGATCGGCTCGACGGCCTTTCGGCCGAACGCGTCGGCAACGAACTGCGTCGCATGCTGGCGTTGCCGCGCGTCGCCACCACGCTCAAGGCGATGGTGGAGGCCGATATCCTGGCGCTCAGCGGGGAAACCATCCGGCTGCTGCACAGCTACGAGCGGCGCGCCCGTCGCCCGGACTTTTCCGCGCGCCTCGCCATCATCATCGCCGAGACAGGGGTCAAGCAGCTCAAGTCGCTGTGGCGGCTCTCGAACGACGAAGTCGTCGCCGCCGAGGTGATCCTCACCGTGGCGCAACTCGTGCGGGACTACAAACTCAACGAGGCGGCCTATCGCCATCCGGCCGCTCTGGCCGACGGCGTCGAAGTGGCCGCGGTCATCGCCGACTGGACCGAGGCGGGCAAATCCGCGGTGCTCGATCAGTTGCAGGGGTTGGCGGTGCCGCGCTTTCCGGTCAGCGGCGGCGATCTCATCAAGCTGGGTCTGCGGCCGGGCAAGGCGCTGGGCGCCGAGCTCGACCGCCTCGAGCAGCTCTGGATCGAGAGCGGCTTTTCCCTCGAACGGGACGCGCTGCTCGCGACCCTCAAGGCCTAGTCAAGAAGCCCTCATGGTGAGCTTGTCGAACCACGAGGGCGGGCGCACCACTTGAGCCACGACCTCGTCCTTTCGACAGGCTCAGGATGAGGTCTACTTTGCTAATGCACGATGTCCTTAGCCTCGTGCACGCGTTCCTTGATCCGGTCGATCATGTCGGGGCGGATTTCCGTCTCGCCATGGGCCGACCGCAGATGGTCGGCGGCGCGGCGCACCACTTCGGCGCCTTCCTCGGCCTGGGTATGCCAGTGGCATCCGGGGACGAGCGTTCCACATTCGAACTGTTTCAAGGGTACCTCCTTCGTCTGTGGACTTGCAAAGGTCCCGGAACAATGAGGCCGGGGCAGGGCGGTTCCCCTATTCGTCGTCGTTGAAGGTGCCGAAATTGGTGAGCCCATCGAGCCAGGTGGCGCCGTCCTTGCGGACTACGTCGCGCGGGACCGTCCCCGACGATTGGGCGATCTCGTCAGCGAGCCGGCGCGAATGCGTGACCACCCAGATCTGGCTGCGTTCCGCCGCCTTGACGATCACTTGCGCCAGCACAGGCAGCACGTCGGGGTGCAGGCTGGTCTCGGGCTCATTGAGCGCGATGAACGGTGGCAAGCGATAGGACAGCAGGGCGCCCATCAGCGCCAGGAACTGCAGCGTGCCATCGGACAGTTCATGCGCGCCGAACACGCGCTTGGGCGTATCGGGAAAGCACATGCCGAGTGCCGCATGCGTCTGCGGATGCTCGACCACCAACCGCGATCCGGGAAAGGCTGCGTCGATGGCCTCGTCGAGATCGACCGTGTCACCCCGGATGTGAGCGAGCGTCGCGAACACGGCGGCGAGGTTGCCGCCATCTGAAGACAGGATTGGCGCGGTCACCGCCGGCGCTGGTTTACGCAACGGCGAGTCCGGATCGGTGCGGAAGCCATGGAAGAAGCGCCAGTTGCTCATGGCATGGCGCACCGCATCGATCTCGGGGAAAGCGCCGCGCAGGTTCGCCAGTGCGGTTTCCGAGGCGAGCAGGGATTGGTCGAGTTCCTGGCGATTGCCCTCGGCATCGCGCGCCCAGAGGGCCGGGCCATCACGCTGCATCAGCACAACCGGCCGCTTGCCGCCCTCCAGCGTCAGCAGTTCGGACTTGACCTGTGCTTCCAGTTCGAAGGCCGCCGCGACCAGCTTTTGCGGGTAACCCAGCTCGATCCGGTAGGTCATGGACAGGTTTTCGTCGCTGCCGAGGCCATCGAGCCGAACTTCGAGCATCAGGCGGTTCTTCTCGCCCTTGCGGAAGCCGTCGGTCCGATACATCGGATCGAACGACCCGTCCTCGCTCAGGTTCTTGCCCCCGGCAAAGAAGATCGCGCCCAGCCCGCCCTCCCGCGCGATCTCCTCCGCCAGCGTCCCCTTCGCGGCGGCGTGCAGCAGTTCGAGCGAGCGGTAGAGGTTGGTCTTGCCGACGCCATTGGCGCCGACCAGCACCGTGAGCCGCCGCAGCGGAAAGCGGATATTCCGGATCGACCTGAACCCGGTGATCTCGACTTCGGTGAGACTCAAGTCGTCCTCCAGTCTCCTCCGTTAAGGCCAGCGCACCTCGGGCGGCATTGAGGAGAGAATCGAGTTGACGTTGCCGCCGGTCTTTAGCCCGAACATCGTTCCGCGGTCGTAAAGCAGGTTGAACTCGACATAACGGCCACGGCGCACCAGCTGCTCGTGGCGTTCCGCTTCGCTCCAGCGGGTCTCGAAGTTTCTCCGCACAAGGGTCGGATAGATCTCGCGAAACGCCCGGCCGACGTCCTGGCTGAAGGCGAAGTCGGCGTCCCAGTTCTCGGTGTTGTGGTGGTCGTAGAAGATGCCGCCGATGCCCCGCGGTTCCTTGCGGTGGGGCAGGTAGAAGTACTCGTCGCACCACGCCTTGTAGCGCGGATAGTCGACGCCATGCTGTTCGCAAGCCTTCTGCATGGCCTTGTGGAAGTCGACCGTGTCGGGGTCGGTCTGGTTGCGCCGGCGATCGAGCACCGGCGTCAGGTCGGCGCCGCCGCCGAACCACCATTTGCCGGTCGCCACCATCCGGGTGTTCATGTGCACTGCCGGCACATGCGGGTTCCACGGATGCGCGATCAGCGACACGCCGGTGGCGAAAAACCCTGCGCCTTCCTCGGTTCCCGGCATCTGCTTGGCGAAATCGGGCGAGAACTGGCCATGCACGGTCGAGATGTGGATGCCCACCTTCTCGAACACGCGGCCATGCATCATCGACATCTCGCCGCCGCCGCCGGGCGCGCCGCTGTGATCGGTCCGATCCCAGTTTTCCCGCGCGAACCGTCCCGGCGGCCGGTCGGCATGCGGCCCCTTCACCTGCTGCTCGAGCTGTTCGAATTCGGCGCAGAGTCCATCTCGCAACTGCCGGAACCAGGCGGCGGCCTTCTGCTTCTTGTGATCGATATCGGCGGGCAGGGTCATGTTTGAGTTATTGCTTTGAGTAAACGGAGTTGCAAATTCAGCACAGTGATATCGCTGTCATAAGTAATTCCTGACTCGACAGCTGTGCGCCTTCGCATGAATACTTGTCCGATCAATTCAGGGGGCATCCATGAAGGCACTCGCACTTGCGGCACTCGCTCTTGGTCTCTCGATGGGCGCCGCCCACGCCGCGGACCTGATCATCCCATCGGCTCCGATGGTCGATGTAGCCTCTTACTCGCAAGATTGGAACGGCTTCTATGCCGGCGTGGTCGGCGGGTACGGATCGGGTACGACCTCTTATCAGGCTGTCGCTGGTGGTGCGCCCGTCAACGTGGGTATCTCCGGGTGGCTGCTTGGCGTAACCGCCGGATACAACCATCAGTGGAACCAGTTCGTTCTTGGTGTCGAGGGCGATATCGCTTGGAGCAACATCGGCGGCAGTGCGGCCGCTGGCGGCGGCAATACCATCAATTCTACGGTGTCATGGATGGGCACTCTGCGTGGGCGTGCCGGTGTCACCTTCGACCAGGCGCTGATCTACGTGACCGCTGGCCTTGCCGCTGCAGGCGTAAACTCGTCGGTGACACCGTTAGGTACGAGCTTCGCTTCGACGCATACCGGTTGGACGGCTGGCGCGGGCGTCGAATATGCGGTGACCGATGATTGGAGCGTGAAGGGGGAATATACCTATACCGCTCTGAGCACAGTCAATGATGGCGGCGCGCTCGCTGGGGGTGTTCCCGCCAACGCCATCAACATCGCCCCCTCATTCCACACCGTCAAAGTCGGTGCGAATTTCCACTTCTGAGAGCGCGGCAGAACAGCCAGTCACAGCGCAACGGCGTCAGTCTCCAAAGTCTGCACTCGAGGCCCGGCATCAGCCGGGCCTTTTCTTCAGGTCAGCCGGCTGAAGGCGCCGGTCTGGCGCAGCGCTTCGCCCAGCACCAGACTCGCCGCCATGGCGACGTTGAGCGAGCGCATTTCGGCACGCATCGGGATTCTCACGCGGACGTCTGCCGCTTCGGCGACAGCATCGGGTACGCCGGCGCTTTCCCGCCCCACCATCAGCACGTCGCCGTCGCGATACTCCGCCTCGTAGGCCGAGACCGCGCCCTTGGTGGTCAGCAGCACCAGTCGCCGCCCGCCCGCCTGCCGCCAGTTGGTGAAGTGGGCATAGCTGTCGTGTTCGATGAACTCGGCATGGTCGAGATAGTCCAGACCGCCCCGTTTCACGGCCTTTTTCGAGAACGGGAAGCCTGTCGGGTGGATGATGTGGATGGGCACGCCGAGGCAGGCGCCGAGCCGCAGCATGGAGCCGGTGTTCTGGGCGATGTCGGGCTGATAGAGCGCGAGGTCGAGCGGGATTTGAGGACCCTCCGGCAAGCCGTTGGCAAACTTGCGGGGGGTATAGTGTCGCATTGGGCGAATGTCACCCTGAGCTAGGCTGGACAAGTTCTAAGGAGAGTGCAAAAAGAACGCCAAAATCACGCCGCGTTGAAGGCGGTTTTCGGCTATGGTTGCGACGCCGCAAGGCCCGGACCGCCTGCCCAACCGAGTGGCGCTGATTTTCGGCACGAGACACGGAAGTATATCTTGGCGACGCAATCCAACACGGCAGAACCGCACGCCCCTCAATCCAACCGGCGCGACTTTCTCTATGTCGCAGCAGGTGCAGTCGGGGCGGTCGGCGTCGCCGGCGTTGCCTGGCCGCTGATCAACCAGCTCAACCCGGACGCTTCGGTTCTGGCCCTTGCCAGCACCGAGTTCGATGTGTCGAGCATCGAAGAGGGCCAGTCGGTCACCATCAAGTGGCGCGGCCTGCCGGTCTTCGTGCGTCACCGCACGGAAAAAGAGATCGATGAGGCCAAGGCTGTGCCGCTCACCGACCTCAAGGATCCCGAGACCGACGAGCAGCGCACCAAGCCGGGCCACGAGCAGTGGCTGATCATGATCGCCAACTGCACCCATCTGGGCTGCATTCCGGTCGGTGAGTCGGGCGATTTCGACGGCTGGTTCTGCCCGTGCCACGGTTCGCACTACGATTCGGCCGGTCGCATCCGCAAGGGCCCGGCACCCAAGAACCTGGTGGTGCCGCCCTATGAATTCGTTTCCGACACGCTCGTGCAGATCGGCTAAGGGGCACTACAAGAAAAATGGCTAGCCACGAAAGCTCATACAACCCCAGCAACGTCGTCGAGAAATGGATCGACGACCGCCTGCCGGTCATCAGGTTCGCCAAAGAACACCTGATGGATTACCCCACGCCGAAGAACCTCAACTACTGGTGGACCTTCGGCGGCGTTCTCGCCATCATGCTGGTGGTGCAGATCATCACTGGCATCGTCCTGGCGATGCACTACACCCCGCACGTGTCGCTGGCCTTCGACTCGGTCGAGCACATCCGCCGCGACGTGAATGGCGGCCGTATCATCCAGGCCACCCACGCGGTGGGCGCCTCGATGTTCTTCGCGGCCGTCTACATCCACATCTTCCGCGGTCTCTATTTCGGCTCGTACAAGGCCCCGCGCGAAATCCTGTGGATCCTCGGCGTGCTGATCTTCCTCCTCATGATGGCCACCGCCTTCATGGGCTACGTGCTGCCGTGGGGCCAGATGAGCTTCTGGGCCGCCACCGTGATCACCAACATCTTCCAGGCGATCCCGATCGTCGGCGATCCGATCCTGCAGCTGCTGCGCGGCGGCTTCGTGGTCGATAACGCCACGCTCAACCGCTTCTTCTCGCTGCACTACCTGCTGCCGTTCGTGATTGCCGCGATCGTGGCGCTCCACATCTGGGCGCTCCACATCCCGGGCAACAACAACCCGATCGGCGTGGAAGTGAAGTCGAGCCGCGACACGGTGCCGTTCCACCCGTACTACACGATGAAGGATCTGTTCTGGATCGTCATCTTCTTCATCCCGTTCGCCTGGTTCGTGTTCTACGCGCCCGATATCCTCGGTCACGCCGACAACTACATCATGGCCAACAGCCAGGTGACGCCGGCCCACATCGTGCCCGAATGGTACTTCCTGCCGTTCTACGCGATCCTGCGCGCCATCGACTTCAACATCCTGTTCATCGACTCCAAGCTCGGCGGCGTCATCTTCTTCGGCGGCTCGATCCTCATCCTCTTCTTCCTGCCCTGGCTGGATACGTCGAAGGTGCGTTCGGGCAACTTCCGTCCGATCTTCAAGTGGTTCTACTGGGTGTTCGTGGTGAACTTCGTGGCGCTGGCCTATCTGGGCGCGGCACCGGCCGAAGGCATCTACGTGCTGCTCGCCAAGATCTGCACCGCCTACTACTTCCTCCACTTCCTCGTGATCCTGCCGCTGCTCGGCCGGTTCGAGACCCCCAAGCCGCTGCCGTCGTCGATTTCGGAAGCGGTATTGACCAAGCCTAAAGCCGTCAGCGGGGCCGCTCCGGCCATGCCGGCCGCCAACTCGCACTAAGACCCGGGACCGCAACAGAAAATGATCAAGAACAAGACCATTCTCGGCGCGATCCTGATGGTGGCGGCCCTCGCCGCCACTCCGGTCGTGGCGCAGGATCATGCGGCTCCGGCCGGTGAGGCACCTGCCGGCGAAGCGAGTTCGTCGCATGCGGTGATCGAGATCGCCAAGGAGCCGTGGACCTTTGCGGGTGTGTTCGGCACTTTCGACAAGCACCAGCTGCAGCGCGGCTTCCAGGTGTTCAAGGAAGTCTGCGCCTCCTGTCACGGCATGCGCCTGATGGCCTTCCGCAATCTCTCCGAGCCGGGTGGCCCGGAGTTTTCGGAAGCCCAGGTGAAGGCCCTGGCCGCTACCTATGAAGTCGCCGATCCGGACACCGAGACCGGCGTTCGCCCCGGTCTGTCGTCGGACCGCTGGCCCAGCCCGTTCGCTACTGAGCGCGACGCCCGCGACGCCAATGGCGGCGCCCTGCCGCCGGACCTCTCGGTCATCGCCAAGGCCCGTTCGACCACCCAGCCGTTCCCGTGGTGGCTGCTCAACTACGTCACGCCCTATGCGGAAGGTGGCCCGGATTACATCCATGCGCTGCTCACCCGCTACCACGAAGAGGCTCCGGCCGGTTCCGAAGTCCCCGAGGGCAAGTACTACAACGAAGTGTTCCCGGGCCATGCCATCGGCATGCCGCCGCCGCTTTCCGATGGCCTCGTGACCTACGAGACCGCCGAAGACGGTTCGTCGGTCCCGGCCACCATGGATCAGTACTCGCGCGACGTGTCGGCCTTCCTGATGTGGATCGCCGAGCCGCACCTGGTCGACCGCAAGGAAACCGGCTTCAAGGTCATGGCCTTCCTGTTCCTGTTCGCGGTGATCATGTACCTGGTCAAGCGCAAGCTCTGGTCCAAGGTCGAGCACTAAGCTCCTGCCATCGCAGCGAATTCGAAGGGCCCCCGACGGGGCCCTTTGTTTTTGGACCATCAGTCGGGATTCCTCTCCCGCCTGCGGGGGAGGATACCGGCCATAGGCCGGAGGAGGGGGGAGCCGCTTGCGCCGGCCGCTCCATCCGATGTCCGACGTCAGCGCCAGGTGCACCCCCTCCACTACGCCTTGCGTGGTCCCCCTCCCCGTAAACGGGAGAGGAGCGCCGACCTTTGGTCCGCGACAGAAAACCACCCGCTGGCGGCTTGCGCCAAGCTCCCGCCACACCTAACGTGTAGATGTCGTTCCTCGAGGAGGCTCCGATGTCGGTGTTGCGCGTCGCCATTACTGCTGTCAGCGTTGCCGCGGCCGTCGTCCGCCATCCGGTGGTGCGCGCCGGGCTTCGGGCCGCGCCGCACGTCATCACGCCCGCCATGAAGCAGAAGGCCGCCGACGCCACGCTGAGCGCCGCCTACAATGCCGGCGCGGCAGTGCGAAAGCTGATCAAGAGGCAGTAGGGAGTAGCCAATAGGCAGTAGCGAACGGCTCCGGCTTTCTCTACCCTACTGCCTAACTCCTATTGGCTACTGGCTAACCTATGCTCGACCTCAAGGCCCTCGTCCGTTCCATCCCGGACTATCCCAAGCCTGGCATCCTGTTTCGTGACATCACCACGCTGATCGAGGACCCGGCAGGGTTCCGCGAAAGCGTGGAGCGGATCGCCGCCAATCATCGTGGGCTGGGCATCACCCATGTCGCCGGCATCGAGGCGCGCGGCTTCATCTTCGGGGCAGGGGTGGCGATCGCGCTCGGCGTCGGCTTCATCCCGGTGCGCAAGAAGGGCAAGCTGCCCGGCGAGACCATCGGCCAGAACTACGCGCTGGAATATGGCGTCGACACCATCGAGATCCACGCCGATGTGCTGGACGCCAACGACAAGGTGCTGCTGGTCGACGACCTGATCGCCACCGGCGGCACGGCGCTCGCCGCCGTCTCGCTGCTCCGCCGCACCGGCGCCACGGTCGAGAATGCCGGCTTCGTCATCGATCTCTTCGATCTGGGCGGCGCCGACAAGCTGCGCGCCGTCGGCATCACGGTCGATGCGCTGATCCCCTTCGAAGGCCACTGAGATGCAAAGCTTCCGCGGTGCGCTCCTGCAGGTCGGCAACAATACCGGCATCGAGGTGCCGGAGGAGGTGGTCGAGGCGCTGGGCGGCGGCAAGAAGCCCAAGGTCGTCGTCGACGTCAACGGCTTTGAATACCGCTCGTCGATCGCCGTCATGGGCGGCAAGTTCATGATCCCGTTCTCGTCCGACAAGCGGGAGTCCACCGGCATCAAGGGCGGCGACCGCATCGAGGTCACCCTGACCCTCGACCTTGCTCCGCGCGAAGTCGCCATTCCCGCCGACTTTGCCGCCGCGCTGACTGCCGAGCCCGAAGCCAAAGCCTTCTTCGATGGCCTCGCCTACAGCCACCAGCTCCGCCACGTCCTCGCCATCACCGACGCCAAGACCGAAGACACGCGCACCAAGCGCATCGCCAAGGCCATGGAGATGTTGCGGGCGGGCAAGAAGGGCTAGGCGACGACTGTCAGTCGCCGCAGAGGGGGGTGTTCGGCCATCATTCAGTGTGGGGCCTCACCCCCACCCACCGGCTTCGCCGGTCCCCCCTCCCCACAAGGGGGAGGGAATCCCGACTGATGGGCCACCGGCTTCTCATTTCCCTCCCCTCTGATGGGGAGGGGGGACCATGCGAAGCATGGTGGGTGGGGTGACGGAGAGCCACCGGCGCGGCGCTGACAACCACCCCTCCGTCGCACGATGAACGTTCATCATCCCGCTGACACCCATAGTGAGAGCCAGGTGCTGAACTTTGTGAGCCTTCCGCCCGAAATAACGTGACGCACCAAATACTTATGCCTGCCCGCTGGCGTCATGCGAGAATCCCGAAAGAATCTGATCACCCCATGTCGATTTGGCGACCCGCCACTCGTCGTGTCATCAGAAGCAGACAAACCAAGAGGAGAGACCCATGCGCTTCATGATCATCACCAAGGCGAGCGCCGAGTCCGAAGCGGGCGTGATGCCGTCGTCCGAACTCATCGCCGCCATGGGCAAGTTCAACGAGGACCTGATCGCGGCCGGCGTGCTGCTGGCGGCCGAAGGCCTGCAGTCGAGCGCCAAGGGCAGGCGCGTGGCGCTCAAGGGCGGCAAGTTCGAGGTCAAGGATGGGCCGTTCGCCGAGACCAAGGAGCTGGTCGCTGGCTTCTGGATCATCGACGTCAAGGACGAGGCCGAGGCGCTCGCATGGGTCAAGCGCATCCCCTACGAAGAGGGCGACGAGTACGAACTGCGCAAGGTGTTCGAGATGTCCGACTTCCAGTCCGACATGCTGACCGAGGACGTGCTCGCCAGCGAACAGGCCTTCCGCGACAAGCAGAAGCCGATCGGCAAGGAGTAAGCACAATGCGTTTCGTGATTTTTCGCAAGGCCGACGCCGAGACCGAAGCCGAAGTGGTGCCGGGTGGCGGCGGCAATGCCGCGCACATGGAAGCGCTGATTGGCCAGATGATGGCCTACAACGAGGAGATGGCGAAAGCCGGCGTGCTGGTCGGCGGCGACGGGCTGATGCCGTCCTCGCGCGGCCTCAAGGTCAAGTTCACCGGCGGCAAGCCGACGGTCATCGATGGCCCGTTTGCCGAGGCCAAGGAACTGGTCGCCGGCTACACGCTGATCGAGGTGAAGTCGCGCGAAGAGGCGATCGAGTGGCTCAAGAAGTGGCCGCCGCTCGATGCGCACGGCAATGTCGAGCTCGAACTCCGGCAGATCTACGAGGCCGAGGATTTCGGCGACGCCTTCACCCCAGAGCTGCAGGCGCAGAACGAGCGCGTGCGTCAGCTCGAGGAAAAGAACCGCTAGGGCAATGCGCTGCTGTGGCAGGGACTTGCGGGCGGCGGATCAAGCTGTTTTGATCCGCCGCCGTGATGCAGGTTCAAGAAACACATCGGGCCATCGAGGCCGTCTGGCGCATCGAGCAGGCCAAGCTCGTGGCGGGGCTCACCCGCATGGTGCGCGATATCTCGACCGCCGAGGAGCTGGCGCAGGATGCGCTGATCGTGGCGCTCGATGCCTGGCCGAAATCGGGCGTGCCGCGCAATCCCGGCGCCTGGCTGATGGCGGCCGCCAAGCGCAAGGCCATCGACTATTTCCGGCGCAACAAGATGATTGACCGCAAGCTCGAAGAGGTCGGCCGCGATCTTAGCGAAGAAGAGCAGGCGGTGCCGGATTACACCGACGCGCTCGACGACGATGTCGGCGACGATCTGCTCCGGCTGATCTTCACCTCCTGCCACCCGATCCTCTCCACCGAAGCGCGCGCGGCGCTGACGCTGCGGCTGGTGGGCGGGCTCACCACCGACGAGATCGCGCGCGCTTTCCTCGTGCCCGAGCCGACCATCGCGCAGCGCATCGTACGCGCCAAGCGCACCATCGCCGATGCCGGCGTGCCGTTCGAGGTGCCGCGCGGCGCCGAGCGGGCCGAGCGGCTCGGCTCCGTGCTCGAAGTCATCTATCTCATCTTCAACGAGGGCTATTCGGCCACTGCCGGGTCGGAATGGCTGCGCACCGAACTCTGCGACGAGGCGCTGCGGCTCGGGCGTATCGTCGCCAATCTCGCGCAGGACGAAGCCGAGGTGCATGGCCTCGTGGCGCTTATGGAGATCCAGGCGTCGCGCGCCAAGGCCCGCACCAATGCCAAGGGCGAGCCGATCCTGCTGCTCGAACAGAACCGGGCGCTGTGGGACCAGATGTTGATCCGCCGCGGCCTCGCCGCGCTGGCCAAGGCCGAGAGCGCCCTCGAACGCGGTCCCTACGCGCTGCAGGCGGCCATCGCTGCGTGTCACGCGCGGGCCCGCAAGGCCGACGATACCGACTGGGACCGGATCGTCGAACTCTACGACGAGCTCGCCGAACTCACGCCGTCGCCGGTGGTTGAACTCAACCGCGCCGTGGCCCTGGGCTTTGCCGAAGGTCCGCAGGCCGGGCTCGACCTCGCCGACCAGCTGCTGGAGTTCCCGGCGCTGAAAAACTACCACCTGCTGCCCAGCGTGCGCGGTGATTTTCTCTACAAGCTCGGGCGGCTGGAGGAGGCGCGGGTCGAATTCGCCCGCGCCGCCGAACTGACCCGCAACGAGCGGGAGCGGACGCTGCTCCTCGAGCGCGCCCGCGCCTGCACGAGCTAGGCTTTCCGGTCCTCGGTCCGGCCCAGCGCCAGTTCGAGCTGATGCATCGAGCTGGGCAGGGTTTTCGGCAACTCCACCTGCGGGGTCTTGCGAACAGGACCAAAACCGTGGCCGGGCTTGCCGCCCCAGCTCTGCTTGTTGACCGGGGCAGGGCGCTGATAGGTCATGAATTTGGGCATAAGCAATCTCCTCCCCCGTCCCGGTGTTTTGCACGCGGATACGGGGTTTGAAGCGCGCGTGACGAAGGTCACGACGACGCGTTAGCGATCAGGGTTCTGGGAAAGACTGGACACCAACGGATGCCGGACAATAGTCCGACTCACATCTGGAGCATCACGCCGACCGGCATCCGCGCATCACCCGCCGCACGCCAGGCGTGGGAAGGAAACACTCGGGCGTCCGCGGTTGCTCTCAGATCATTTGCTGGCGATACCTCTTTGTGAGGGCGGTCTGATAAACCCATGCCGATGGCCGGGTCAACCCGCCTCGTAGTACCCGCGGTTACCGCGGCGAGCAGACGAGGATCGGCTTTTCGGTGGCGTCGGGCTGCGGCTGGTACAGCGTCAGCGCATCCTTGCCATCGGTGTCAAAGCCCATCAGCGCCTTGGTGATGCCGGCGCCCTGCACCAGCGTACCGTCGAGGAACTTCGCCCCGTCCGAGTACATTTCGGCCGCCCCGGTGCCCGAGGCCTTGGAGCCGAAATTCACCGAGGCATAGCCATAGGTGCCGGCGAAGATGGTGAGGATGCCGGCCTTCTTGCCGTCGATCAGCGCTCGGCAGGCCCAGTTGCCTTCGATCCCGGCCACGGTCATTCCCTGCGCGAAGACTGGCACGGCCGAAGCCGCGAGGAAAGCGAGGGTCAGGATCGTCTGTCGCATCATGGGCATTGCTCACCAAGATTCGGTCTAGCCAAGATTCGTGGCCGGTCACCGGCGCAGCAATGTCCCCAATCCGGGTATCTTGGTCAACGCCATAAGAACCCTCAGACGCAGCGGCATCCTGTAGTCGCGGAGTTTTGAAAACCCCACCAGTTCCGCGTGGTACACCAGTTCGTCGCGCTGGTTCTTGGCTTCGATCGTGTTGAAAAGGAGGCCCCAGCCGGGAATCGAGTTGGACGGCCGCTTGCCGGTGACGATCAGCGTGTAGGTGACAGTGTCGCCCGGGCGGACCGGCGACTTGAATTCCATCTTGTTGACGCCGGGTGAGGGGCCCGACACGCCCGGCTCTTCGCCGAGGCCGCGCAGGCGCTGCTCTTCGGCGTCCAGCGCCGCCACCATGCGCGCGTGACCCACCGACACCGTGTGCCAGCCCGAGGCAACCAGGCCGCCGAAATGGCTATCCTTGGCCAGTTCAGGGTCGGTGTGGAAATATTGCGGGTCGTACAACGTGCCGAAGCGGATGATCTCCGCCTCGGTGAAGGTGTGCGAGCCGAGGGGAAAAGCCTCGTCGACGGCGATGTTCTCGAACCAGCGGGTCACGGGTTGTCCCCGTCGATCATGGGAGCCGCAGGATTGCGCAGCTCGACGAGGTTGGCGAGGCGCATGGACATCACCGGTTCGCCGTTCTGGTTGCGGATATCGAGATCGAGCTGCACAACGCCCCGTTCCGGGTGCGAGCGCGACCGGCGCAGCGTCGCGACGGTCGCGGTGCCGGTGATGCTATCGCCCTTCATTACCGGCTTTTTCCATTTGAGATCGGAAAAGCCGAGGCCGCCCATCGAGGCGACGCCACCCAGGAAGCTGTCGACCAGCATGCGCAGGCTGAGCGCCGCTGTCTGCCAACCCGATGACGCGAGGCCGCCGAGCAGTGATTTCCGCGCGGCTTCCTCGTCGAGGTGGAAGGGGAAGGGGTCGAACTCGCGTGCGAACTCGATGATCATCTCCTTGCTGACGGCAGTCCTGCCAAGCGGGATGATCTCGCCCACCGCCAGATCCTCGAAGTGGCGGCGGCCAGCTGTAACGCTATTGGTCATTTGCATTCCCTATACGTCAACGGTGGGTGTTCTACGCCCGTTGCGTTGGAAATGCACCAGCCTTTAGAGACCCCAGATGAAGGCTATGGCGACGGCGCCCACATAGAGCAGGTAGCTCAGTTCGAAGAGCCCGATCAGCCAGATGGAGCGCCGCTTCTGCACGTCGTTGGCGATCACGCCGACCCAGATCAGCAGCCCGAAAATGCTGATGACGATGATGAAGCCCAGGCCCACCCAGCCCAGAATGTCGAAGCCGATGGTCATCGAGATCGGCGTCAGGGCGGCGATGATGCCCGGCGCTACCAGCCACAGCGCCTGCCGCTGCCGCCATTTCAGCGCCAGCACCACGCCGACGAGCAGGCAGACGAGCCCGACGGTTGGGAGCAGCGCCAGCGGCTGGAACGGCGTGTCGAACAGCGTCGTGGGCGCGTCCAGATAGGCCGAGGTCATCGACCACCAGGTGGCGAAATGCTGTTCCATCAATGAGCTTCAGATATCAGGTGTTGAACTTGAAAAGCATGACGTCGCCATCCTTGACGACATATTCCTTGCCTTCGTCGCGCGCCTTGCCGGCTTCCTTGGCGGGGACTTCACCGCCGAGCGAAACATAGTCGTCATAGGCAATGGTCTGGGCGCGGATAAAGCCGCGCTCGAAGTCAGTATGGATGACGCCGGCGGCCTGCGGAGCCCGGTCACCCTTGTGGATGGTCCAGGCGCGCGCTTCCTTCGGTCCGGCGGTGAAATAGGTTTGCAGGCCAAGCAGTTGGTAGGCTTCGCGGATCAATCGATTCAGGCCCGGCTCCTTGAGGCCGAGCGTATCGAGATACTCGGTCTGCTCCTCGTCGGGCAACTGGGCGAGCTGGCTTTCGATCTCGGCCGAAATGATGATCACCGCGGCGTTGTGCGCCTTGGCGTAATCCTCGACCAGCTTGCTCATGGCGTTGCCGGTGGCGGCCGAGCCTTCGTCGACGTTGCAGACATAGAGCGCCGGCTTGCTGGTCAGCAGTTGCAGCTCGCGGAAAGCCTTCTCTTCCTCGTCGCTGCGCTGCACCAGTCGCGCCGACTTGCCGTCGCGGAGCAGGGTCAGGGCGCGGTCGATCAGCTCGAGGGTGACCTTGGCCTCCTTGTCGGCCTGCTTGGCTTTCTTCTCGACCCCGGTCCGGCGCTTCTCGAGGCTTTCGAGGTCGGCCAGCATCAGCTCGGTCTCGACCACTTCGGCGTCGGCCAGCGGATCGACCTTGTTGGCGACGTGGATGATGTTGCCGTCCTCGAAGCAGCGCAGCACATAGGCGATGGCGTCGCATTCGCGGATATTGGCGAGGAACTGGTTGCCCAGGCCTTCGCCCTTGCTGGCGCCTTTGACGAGGCCGGCAATGTCCACAAAGCTCATGCGGGCCGGGATGATCTGCTGGCTCTTGGCGATGACGGCCAGCTTGTCGAGCCGCGCATCGGGCACGGCCACTTCACCGGTATTCGGCTCGATGGTGCAGAACGGAAAGTTCGCGGCCTGGGCGTTGGCGGTGCGGGTCAGCGCGTTGAAAAGGGTCGACTTGCCGACGTTCGGCAGGCCGACAATGCCCATCTTGAAGCCCATGGCGGATCTCCGGAAATCTGTGCGCCTCACATCGGGTGAAGAGGCGCGGAAGTCAATCAGTTTGGTGGGTCCTGCAGCGCCCGGACCTCGTGGTTCGACAAGCTCACCATGAGGTCCTCAGGGGCATTTCAGTAGCCCTCATGGTGAGCTTGTCGAACCACGAGGGCGTCGCACCCGGCGCTATTTTGTCTTGAACAGCTTCTTGAGCATGTCCGCCATCGGCCCGCTCTCCGGCACCTTGGCCTGCGGCGCCGTCGGGCGCGCGGCGCGGATGTGCGACTGGGCCGGCGCCTTCGGCCGGGTCGGGTCGGCCGTTTCGGGGCGCTGCGGGCGCTCGGCGCCGTCGCCGTTGATCGCCAGCGCCAGCTTGTTCATCAGGCCGTTGTCGTCGCCGCGGATGATCATCCCGGCATTGTCGGCCAGCGCGTCCAGCAGAGGGTTGAGCCATTCGGCGTCGGCCTTGGAAAAGTCGCCCAGTACCCAGGGCATCACCCGGTCCTTGTGACCGGGATGGCCGATGCCGAGCCGCACACGGCGGTATTCGGGGCCGATCTGCGGGTCGATGGAACGCAGGCCGTTATGGCCGCCGGCGCCGCCGCCGCGCTTTACCCGTACCTTGCCGGGCACGAGGTCGAGTTCGTCGTAGAGCACGGTCACATCGGCCGGACCGAGTTTGTAGAAATTGGCCACCGCCTGCACGCTGTCGCCCGAGGCATTCATGAAGGTCTGCGGCTTGAGGATCAGCACGCGCTCGCCCTCGACCTGACCTTCCGAGATCAGGCCCTGGAACTTCTCGCGGAAACCGGGAAAGCCATGGCGGCGTGCAATCGCGTCGGCGGCCATAAAGCCGATATTGTGGCGGTTGTTGCGATACTTTTCCCCGGGGTTGCCGAGGCCGACCAGGAGATGCATCGCGTCACTCCGAAAAGAAAAGGGGCGGGCCGTGGCCCACCCCCGAATGGGCATGGAGCCGAAGGATTATTCCTTCTTGGCGTCCGCAGCGGCCGGAACAGCGTCGGCAGCCGGGGCAGCGGCGTCTTCTTCAGCGCGCAGGCCCGACGGAGCGACGATGGTCGCGATCGTCACGTCTTCTTCGTGGCTGTGGTCGGTGGCGCCGGCCGGCAGCTTGATCGAGGAGATGTGGATCGCATCGCCGACGTCGAGGCCGGTGAGGTCGATCTCGATGGCTTCCGGGATGTTGTCGGCGGCAACGGTCAGGTCCAGCGTGTGGTGGACGACGTTGAGCACGCCACCGCGCTTGATGCCCGGCGAGGCTTCTTCATTGATGAAGTGCACCGGCACCTGGACGTTGATCTTGGAGCCCTTGCCGATGCGGAGGAAGTCCACATGGATCGGGAAGTCCTTGACGACATCGAGCTGGTAATCGCGCGGGATCACGAGTTCCTTGGCGCCGTCCACGTCGATGGTGAACGTGTGCGAGAGGAAACCACCAGCGTAGATGCGCTTGTTGATCTCGTTGTACGACACCGAAATCGGGGTCGCGGGCTTCTTGTCGCCGTAGATGACGGCGGGCACAAGACCCTGACGACGCAGTGCACGAGCGGCCCCCTTGCCGACTCCGCTCCGCGCCTGAGCCTTGAGCTCCTTAGCAGCGTTAGCCATTGAATGTTCCATTCATGGGTTGGTGTGAACCCTGCACATCGCAAAGCTCACGCACCCGTCCTCCAGGGGTGACGGGCGCTTCATGGGCGCGGGATATAGAGGAAAGGCCCCCGGGGAGCAAGGCGATTCAGCCGTCCTGCAGGGCCAGTAGCTTGCCGCGGAGATAGGTGCGGACGGCGTCGTCGGTCGAGAGGCCGATGGCCATTGTGAAGGCGGCGTGGGCCTCGGATTTGTCGCCGGCGAGGGCGAAGAGGTGGCCGCGGGCAGCCCAGTAGGGCTGGTAGTCGGCCATACGCTTGTCCTCGGCAAGGGCGGCGAGCGTCGGGAAGGTCGCGTCAGGCCCTTGCACTTCCGCCAGCGCGACGGCGCGGTTGAGCGCCACGACCGGCGAATTGGTCATGGCCAGCAGGTGATCGTAGAGTTTCACGATGGCCGGCCAGGTCGGCGCCTTGAGCCGGCGCCGGGCGGTATGGGCCGACTGGATCGCGGCCTCGAGCTGGTAACGGCCGCTCGGTCCACCGGCATTGGCTTCGCGCAGCAGGGTTTCGGCCAGCTCGATCTGCGAGTCGTCCCAGAGGCTTGTGTCCTGCTCTTCGAGCGGCACATAGGCGCCGGTGGCGTCGCGGCGGGCGTGGCGGCGGGCCTCGGCGTAAAACATCAGCGCCAGCATGCCCTTGGCCTCGGGCTCGTCGGGCAGCAGCGAGACCACCAGCCGTCCCAGCCAGATGGCCTCTTCGGCGAGTTCCGCGCCACGTTCCTCGCCGATCTCGCCCCAGCCCTTGGTGTAGGTGGCGTAGATGGCGTCGAGCACGGCGTCTAGCCGCTCGGGCAGTTCCTCCTTTTCCGGCACCCGGAAGGGAATGCCGGCATCCTTGATCCGGCCCTTTGCCCGCACCAGGCGCTGTCCCATGGTTGCCGGCGGGATCAGGAACGCGGCGGCGATGTCGACTGCCGTCATGCCCAGGATGGTCTGCAGGATCAGCGGCGCGCGAAGGCCCTTTTCGATGGCCGGATGGGCGCAGGCGAACATGAGGCCCAGGCGCCGGTCGGGGATTTCGTCGGGATTTTCGGCGGCAGCTTCGATTTCGTCAGCCATGAGCATCAGGTGTTCCTCCCCGGCCGAGCGGGTCTGCCGGCGGCGGATGGCGTCGACCTGGCGGCGGCGGGCGACCGTCAGCAGCCAGGCGTCGGGGTTCTGTGGAATGCCGTCCGTGGGCCAGAGGCGCAGGGCGGTGACGAGGGCCTCCGCCAGCGCGTCCTCCGCGCCGGCGACGTCGCGGGTCCGCGCCGCCAGAAAGGCGACGAGGCGGCCATAGCTTTCGCGCGCTACGCGCTCGGCCGCACGATCTGTGGCTTTGGCCGCCTCGTTGCGGGTCATCCGCGGGTATCCATGATCGGGCGAATCTCAATGGTGCCGAAGCGCGAGCTCGGGCAGCGCTGGGCCCACGCGATAGCCTCGTCGAGCGTCTCGGCATCGACCATGAAGTAGCCGGCGAACTGCTCCTTGGTGTCGGCATAGGGGCCGTCGAGCACCTCGGTCTTGTCGTCGCGGGTGCGTACGCTGGTGGCGGTGTCGGACGGCTTGAGGCGCAGGCCCGGGCTGCCGCCCGCCTTGGTCAGCGCTTCGTTGAAGGCGCCGTAGTCGGCCGCGAGCTGCTGCCAGTTCTGCTGGGCCTGCAGTGCGTTGTCGTGGTGGATCAGCATCATGTACTTCATCGTCTCGGTCCTTTCGCTCGGCGCACCATGCCCCGATGACCCTATGACGCGCGGGGGCCGGGGATTTCGACTCGCGCCCTCCGGAAGACGCGAGTCGAATGAAAAATTACTCGCGGCCGGTCGGCCAGATCGGCCGGACTTCGATGGCGCCGAACTGCGCGGCCGGGCATTTGGCCGCCCAATCGAGGGCCTCGTCGAGCGTCGCCACATCGATGATGTAGTAGCCGCCCAGCTGTTCCTGCGTGTCGGCATAAGGGCCGGCGAGAACCACGGCCTTGCCGTCGCGCACCTTGACGGTCGAACTCGCCGAGCTCGGCTTCAGCCGCTCGCCGCCGCGGATGGCCCCGGCCTTGGCGAGGGCTTCGTTGTAGGCGCCATACTCGGCGCTCATGCCGGTATCGTCGACCACGGTGGCGGCATTCATCATCTGCTCGTTGCCCATGATCAGCAGCATGTACTTCATGATTTCGTCTCCTGTTGGCGCCGGACGCCATTGCCCGGCACCACCATGACGGCAGCACGACAGAAACTTCTACATTTCGCGCCGACTATTTTTCGGCGTAGTCCTCGAAAATCTGTCGGACCTCGATCGAGCCCCACTGTGAAGCAGGACATTTGGCTGCCCAATCAATGGCTTCGTCCATGCTTTTGGCCTCTATGATGTAGAAGCCGCCCAGCTGTTCGCGGGTATCGGCATAGGGGCCATCATGCACTTTCATCTCGCCACCCTCATTGGTGAAGGTCGCCGGATTGGTGGAGCCGCCCTCGAGGCGCACGGTCTTGGCGGCGTCGGTGCGGAAGAGCGGGGCGGTCATCACGAAAGCGCCGGTCTTGCGCAGCGTTTCGTTGTAAGCGCCCATCACGCCCATGGCGCGTTCCATATCTTCCTGGGTGAAGTTGGCGCCAACGCTCTCATCGGCAAAAAGCAACATCATGTACTGCATCGGATCGTCCTCTCTCGCGGGCACCATAGCCCTTCATGGGAATGACGCGCGAGAACCGCCGATTTCGACACTTCGGTGAATTTTTCTCGGCCTGGCCCCACCACCGGCCGTCGTCCTAGGGCCGGGACCCAGTATGCTCGATCTTCCGGTCGCACCCCGTACCAACCGCAACCACCGTCATCCTCGGGCTTGACCCGAGGACCCATCCCTCACATTGCGCAAGCGGAAATGTGGGTCCTCGGGTCAAGCCCGAGGATGACGGTGTGGGGGATGGGGAAGCGCGAAAGACGCCCGATCGCGGACAGCCGTGCTAACTCTAGTCCAGCAGGCTCGACACGCTCTGCTCGCTCGCTGTGCGGGCGATCGCCTCGCCCATCAGCGGGGCGATCGAAATGCGGCGGATGTTCTTGGCCGCTTTCACCGCATCGGTTTCCATCAGCGAGTCGGTGATCACCAGTTCCTTGAGCTTGCTGGCGGCAACGCGCTCGGCGGCACCATCCGACAGCACGCCGTGGGTGATGTAGGCGGAGACTTCGAGCGCGCCGGCCTTGAGCAGGGCCTCGGCGGCGTTCACCAGCGTGCCACCCGAGTCGACGATGTCGTCGATCAGGATGCATTTGTGCCCCGAGACGTCGCCGATGATGTTCATCACTTCGGACACACCCGCGCGCGGGCGGCGCTTGTCGACGATGGCGAGGTCGGCGCCGATGCGCTGCGCGATGGCGCGGGCGCGGGCCACGCCGCCAACGTCCGGCGACACGATCATGGTGTTTTCGGTGCCGTAGTTCTGCTGGATGTCCCGGGTCATCACCGGCGCCGAATAGAGATTGTCGGTCGGGATATCGAAGAAGCCCTGGATCTGGGCGGCGTGCAGGTCGAGCGTGATGACGCGGTTGACGCCGGCCTCGGTGATCAGGTTCGCCACCAGCTTGGCGGAGATCGGCGTGCGCGAAGCGGACTTACGGTCCTGACGGGCATAGCCGAAATAGGGGATCACGGCAGTGATGCGGCGGGCCGAGGAGCGGCGGAGCGCGTCCGTGAGGATCAGCAGCTCCATCAGGTTGTCGTTGGCCGGGAATGAAGTCGACTGCAGGATGAAGACGTCTTCGCCGCGGACGTTCTCATGGATCTCCACGAAGATCTCTTTGTCGGCGAAGCGTTTGACGGTGCAATCCGTCAGCGGCAGTTCGAGATAGGCGGACACGGCATCGGCCAGGGCTCGGTTGGAGTTACCGGTGACCAGCTTCATGTCGCCATCCTGATGCCTGGGGCCGCTGTGGGGTCGCGGCAAACCTTGGTTGGCGGCTGTTTATAGCCCCGCGCTGTCACGCGCAATCGGTCAAAAGGCAAAAGGTGAAGGCTTTTACGTGAGTCCGATCAGCGCCATCTGCCGGCCGGTGGTGGTGTTCTTGTGGGTCGCATAGCGATGCGAGAAGAACCGCTTGGGCTCGGCATAGGTACAAAGCTTGAGGTCATCGACCAGTCCGACGCCAGCGCCGTGCAACTGGTCGAAGACGAATCCGGGCAGGTCGAAATGCTCGCGGCCACCCTCGGGCGTGCTGAAACGGTTCGCCGCGTCGCGGTGCTGGCGCATCACGTCGGCGGCGAATTCGGGGCCGACTTCGTAGTTCTGCAGGGAGATCGTCGGGCCGATCGCGGCGACGATGCGCGCTGGGTCGGCGCCGAGCGAGACCATGCCGATCACGGTGCTGTAGCCGATGCCGCCGACCGCGCCCTTCCACCCGGCGTGGAACGCGCCGATCACGCCGGCCTCGGCGTCGGCCAGGAGGACCGGGGCACAGTCGGCCGTGAGAATTCCCATGATCAGGCCCGGGAGGTTCGACACCATTGCGTCCGCTTCGATGCGCTCATCGGGATCAGGCGGCTCGGTGATGGCGACGACGGTGGTCGAATGCACCTGCTTGAGCATCGCCAGGTTGTCGATGGGAAAGCCAAGCGCCGCAACCGCTTGCTGCCGGTTCTGGGCAACATGAGTCGGCTTGTCGCCGGCCGATTCCGACATGTTCATCGAAGCACAGAGCCCCGTGGAGACACCGCCGCGGCGGCCGAAGAAGGCGTGGCGGATGCGGGGCAGGGCAGCGAGCGATCGGCTCTGGTCGAAGGGGGCGGTCATGCGGCTGGTATGATCCCGGGAGGAGTGAGGCCGGGGCTGGCGGCGACGAAAGCCTTGAAGAGATCGCCCATCTGCCTAGCGCCAGTGAGGCGCTCGAGCGCGGCTTCGATGGCGACCTTCTGGTCGGGGTTGGATTTGACCAGCATTTCCGCCCGTTCGAAAACGCCGAGGCGCTTCAGAAACTCGCCCTGCGGCGTCACCTTGTGGGCGATGAGGCCGGCGGCCTTCGCGGCCTCGGCCAGCGCGCCGAAATCGACATGGGCGGAGAGGTCGGCCGCCCCCGGCGCTTCGAGTGGGTCGGCAAAGGCGTGGCGGCTCACCGCCTGCAGCGTCTCGCCGGTGCGGGTTTTCGGATAGCCGTAGTCGATGGCGAGAATGGCGCCGCCCTGTCGGGCGACGATGCGCGCCAGCCGCTGCATCACGTCGCCGGCCGCGAGATTGGCCTCGTAGATTTCGCCCAGCGCCGCGCCGCGCACATTTTCGGGCATCGAGGCTTCGGGAATCGGCGTCGGCGACAGGCCGAAGACGCGTTTGCCATCCTTGAGGCCGACCTGACGCTCGTGCCAGCCCTGCTCGCCCTTGACGAACTGGCGGATCGGCAGGGCATCGAAGAACTCGTTGGCGACCACAAACAGCGGATCGTCGCTGACCGCGTCGACCTCGCCGGCCCAGTAGGGCATGTACTTGTCGAGCCGCTTGGCCTGCTCGGCCTTCAACTCCGGATGGGTTTCATAGAGTTGCAGGTGCAGGGCGTTGGCAAAGCCCTCGGCGCGCGAGGCGACGCGCAGCGCATCCTGCATCAGCGTCCCGCGGCCGGGTCCGAGTTCGAGCAGGGTGAAGCTCTTAGGCTCGTTCATCTGCTGCCACAGATTGACGAAGAAGAAGCCGATCAGCTCACCGAACATCTGGCTGATCTCGGGTGCGGTAATGAAATCGCCCTTGGCGCCGAGCGGCGTGCCGGCCTTGTAGTAGCCCTCGCGCGGATGCGTCAGCGCCAGTCCCATATAGGTGGCGACCGACATCGGTCCGTTGGTGCGGATCTGCATGTCGATGATGTCGGGCAGGCTCGGACGGTCAGCCATTGCGGCGGCTCGCATAGACGACCAGCGCGATGCCGGCGACGAGAATGGGCAGGCTCAGCACCATGCCCATCGTCAGCCAGCCGCCGAACAGGTAGCCGATCTGTGCGTCGGGCAGACGCACGAATTCCACGGCGATGCGCGACACCGCGTAGCCGATGCCGAAGATGCCGGAGACGAGGCCGGGGCGGCGGAGCGCCTTGAAGACGCGGGCGGCGATCAGCACGA
>VFQQ010001741.1_pt1 | contig 28375 bp, 23 predicted proteins | sample 3512341 | NCBI WGS metagenome assembly VFQQ01 (sample SAMN10412373, study PRJNA504923) | tailings metagenome | isolation source: Relicate 2 Philex TSF1 revegetated site | place: Philippines: Tuba, Benguet | collected 2017-08-29
CTCTTCAATTGGAATTAACATGAGAAATACTATTCCAAAAAACATCCCTTTTTCGAGGATGCCCCGATGAGCGCAGCGCGTGAGAAAAATTTTCTGAAGGGGCCTTGCGCAGCCTCTTTATTTCACCTTTGGGCTGGCCTGCGCGTGAGAGGGGAAAGAAAGCAGCGGCAAGGGAAAATTTTATTTATTACTGCAAATCTAAGCCGCTAATAATACGACCGTCTTCCATTTCAATAATACGGTGAGTGCTTTTGGCAAAATCATGGTCGTGGGTAACAATAAGCAAAGTTTGTTTGTACTCCTCGGCCAATTCTTTAAAAATATTAAAAACAATATCGCTGTTTTTTTTATCAAGGTTACCGGTTGGTTCATCGCCCATAATAATAAGTGGATTATTAATTAGTGCCCGCGCAATGGCTACACGTTGTTTTTGTCCGCCCGAAAGCTGATTGGCCATTTTTAATGCTTCTTTATCCATGCCCAATACGCGTAATTTCTCCATGGCATGGTGCTCTATTTCTTGAGCACTAAACTGCTTTAGTTTTAATGCCGGCAACATTACATTTTGTAAAACAGTAAACTCGTTTAACAAGTAATGAAATTGAAAAACAAAGCCAATTTTTGCATTACGAATTTGTGCCAACTCGGCTTCTTTTTTATTGGCTATATGCACGCGATCTATAAATAAATCTCCGGTAAAGGCGGTATCCATGGTAGATAGAATATACAGTAACGTAGATTTACCACAACCCGACTTACCAATTACCGAAACAAAATCTCCTTGCTTTATGCTAAACGACACATCGCGCAATACTTGCATCTCAATTGGGTCGTAAAAATATTTATTAATGTTTTTAGCTTCTAAAACCGTCATGGTTAATTCCCCCTAATAATTACAACAGGATCAATACTGCTGGCTTTTTTTGAAGGAAAATAACCCGCCATCCAAGTAGTTACCAGCGAAAATACAATACCAATAATATAAAACTTTAAATGATAATTAACCGGAAATGTGGTTATGGTTGGCAAAGCTGCCGTATTAAAAGGTAAATTATCTATAATATAACTAGAAAGTAAACCAAATCCTAATCCGGCAAAGCCTCCAACAATTCCAATAGATAGAGCAATAAACATAAAAATATTACGTACATCTTTACCGGAAAATCCGGTAGCTTTTAAAATGGCAATTGTGTCCATTTTTTCGTAAATCATCATGTTTAAAATATTGTAAATGCCAAACCCGGCAACAATTAGCAAGGTAATACCTACTGCATACGATATAATATTTCTAACCTTTGTGCCTGTTTCAAATTGTGCATTGGCTGTTTGTAAATCTTCTGCATCGGTTTCAAACAAAACAGCATATTCTTTGGCTACACCAGGCGCAGATGCCAAATCATACAACTTAATTTGTATATCGGTTATGTAGCTATTTGTTTTACCCATTAATTTCTGTACAGTATTTATAGATGCAAAACTTTGCACTTTATCAAAATCGGCCAAACCCGATTGAAAATAGCCCACTACCTTAAGTGACACACGTTCGCCACTAGCAGTTGTTACCTGTATTACATCGCCTATTTTAGCAAGCATTTTATCGGCTGCACCTTTACCTAGTATAATACTATTTGGTACATTTTTTAAATCTATAAAATTTCCGGATGTTACATAATCATTAAACTTAAACAATCGGTTTTCTTCTATAACATCTATGCCATTTATAACCCCTGTAATATCTATTAAACCCACATTGTAAAATACCTGCGTAGTTAACTTTGGGGCAACGCCATATACCCTATTATCGGCTTTTAAATGTTTTAAAATAGCACCACTATTGTAAATGGCAGTTCGTGCATTGGCCGGCTTTACAGAATGTAACACAAACCAATTTGCCATATCCGATGCAGGTTGATACGTGCTGGCTTTTACCTCGTTATACAAACGTACATGTGGTGTTCGGTTTAATATTAAACCATCTAACATGTCGTTTAAGCCATTCATAAAACCCAGTAAAGTAATAAACATGGTTATACCAAAAGTTACACCAACGGCAGCCACAAGGGTTTGTTTAAACCTGGCAAGCATTAAGGCAATAGCAATGGTAATAATTAGTTTATTTCTCATCGGTTGGAAGCACTATGGCTGTTTCTTCGTTAATACCTTCCAATATTTCAATCAGGTTATAGTCTTTAATGCCAGTTTTGGGTTCAACCCAATTGCCATTAGCCAATTTTACTTTTCCGTTAGTATTCACATATTTGCGCGGAATAGTTAACACATTTTCTTTTTGCATAATTATAATATTTGCCTCTGCGGTTAAGTTAGGATATAACACCTCCGGCTGTTGTTTAAAAGCTGCCTCTACTAAAAAAGATTTACTGCGCTCGTTCATTATGGGATAAATTTTAGTAACCACTGCATCAAACAATTTTCCTTTATAACTATCAAGCATAACTTTTACGGTTTGACCCGTCTTAACTTTTATAATATCGTATTCGTCAATCTGTAACTCAATAATAAACTCATTGGCTGAACCCACAATGGCTACCGGCGTTTGCTGGCTTACCAGCTCGCCAGGATGCTTAAACAATTCGTAAACCCTACCATTAATAAGCGATTGAATGGTAAAGTCGCTTGCTTGCTTTTTACTTATTGCATATAGTTTTTCAGATTGCTTTTCGGCCAGATTTACTTGTCGTTTAAAATCATTAAAACGCAACTGCGCCGAAACATAATTGCTGCGTGCACTAATAAAGGCAACTTCTTTTTGTTCTAAATCTGTTTTACTGCCAATTTGTTCTTTGTATAATGCCTTTTGTCGCTCAAATACCAATGAATCGGCAATATACTTTTTATGCGTAAATTCTATTTGCTGCTTTAATTCTTCTAACTTTAATTTATTTGCTGCAGCAGAATTATTCTCAAGACTAAGTAAAGCATTTTCTTTTTGTAATGTTCCGGTTTCATTATCGAGTACCATTAGCACATCGCCGGCTTTTACCAAATCGCCTTCTTTAACATTAATTTGCTTTATAATGCCAATTGCATTGCTATAAACCTGATACTGATTAACACTTTTAATTACGCCCGAAGCATACACAGCTTCTGTTAAATTTTGTCGCGTTGGTGTAATAGATGGCTCAGATTGATTACAAGTTGCCAGTATATACAAACCAAATAAAACCAGCCAGATTTTTAATTGCATGAAGCAAAGGTACCATTAAACTACCTTTAAAAACATGATAAATATCAGTTTTATTGTAGGTTTTGTGCTAAACAATTATTCAATTATCATTGCAGCGTATGAGCAAAAAAGTAAACGTAAGATTTTTAATAGCTGTATGTGTGGCAATGGTTGGTTCAACCCTAACAGCACAACCGGCTTTTATTACCGATAGCCTTGATGCATTTATTAACCGCGAAATAAAACGCTGGCAAGTGCCGGGTTTAGCCATTGCCATTGTTAAAGATGGGCAAATTGTATTAACCAAAGGATATGGCGAAACAGCTGTTGGATCTGGCAAAGCAGTTAACCAACATACCTTGTTTCAAATTGCCAGTAACTCTAAAGCTTTTACCGGCACGGCAATGGCTTTGCTAAATTACCGCAAACAAGTTTTATTAGACCAGCCGGTTACGCAATACCTGCCGTACTTTAAATTGTATGAACCCACAAGTACTCAGTTAGCAACAGTACGTGATTTGTTGTGCCACAGAATTGGCATGCAAACATTTCAAGGCGATTTTTTAAATTGGGGAAGTAACCTTACGCGCAAACAAATTGTAGAACGTATGGCTTTAACTAAACCTGTACATCCGTTTAGGTATAAGTATGGCTATTGTAATGCAGCATATGTAGCTGCCGGAGAGGTAATACTAGCAGCTACCGACACCACTTGGGATGATTACCTGCAAACCCATTTTTTTAATCCGCTTGGCTTAAAACGTACTTTTACCAATTACCAAAGCATGCTTAACGATAACAATGCATGTAAGCCACATACCTTACTAAAAAATGGCAAACTTACTGCTATTCCACTTGCCAATATAGACAATATGGGTGCCAGTGCCAGCATAAGCTCTTGTGTTGCAGATATGGCACAATGGGTTTTAATGCAACTTAACAATGGTGTACATAACGGCAAAGTAGTTATACCTGCCGAAGTAATTGCCGAGAGTAGAAAATCGCATATGGTAAATAACGATGTTAACAGTGCTGTTTTTAAAAGTAAGCACTTTGTAAATTACGCCTTGGGTTGGTCGATGTACGATTACGAAGGCAAACGCGTTTACGAACACAGCGGAGGCAGTAATGGATTTGTTACCAAAACAGAATTTATACCAGAAATGCAATTAGGCGTAATTGTTTACACCAACTCAGATGCCAACAGCTTATATGATGCCCTTTGCAAACAAGTAATTGAGGCTTATTTAAATATGCCATACCGCAACCTAAGCGAAATATACCATACCAATTATGCCAAAAACAAAGCCAAACAAGCCGAGCAATTACAACAACTTACAACAAACACCAAACAAGCATTGCCGTTACCTCTTAAATCATTTGCAGGAGAGTATGAAAACGACTTTTACGGAAAAGTTTGGCTTAAACTGGTAAACAATAAATTGCAATTACATTTTGAGCACCATCCGCAAAATATAGGCATGTTAAACTATATTGGCAATAACCGCTTTTTATGCACATACACCGATGTAACATACGGTGTGGAAGTAATGCACTTTAAAGTTGAAAACAATGCTGTAAACAACATTAACCTAAAAGTAGACGATTTTATAGACTATCTTTCTTACGAGTTTAAAGCAGTTAATCGGTAGAAACCTTAAACGTAAAAGTGCTAAATATAACCAACCCCAATGCAAAGAAAACACCAATAGCAACTGTTTTTATAATTTCGGGGGTGGTGTATAAAAGGGCTTCAAAACTACTTGCCGAAAAGGGCACATTGCCCGGTGCAGGGTCTTGAAAATAGATGCCCAAAGCCAAGGCCCAAAGCGCCATTCCGGTAGTAAATATAGCCAGTTTTTTAATTCTAATTACCCATTTTTTATTCATTGCAACAAGGTTTAGGCATGCAATAGCTTGCACATTAATAAAACAAAATTAACTTCTAATAATGTTTGAACCAACAATTTACTTTGCACACCTTTTTATTTTGTACAGTAAAAAAGGCAGCAGTAATAAAACGGGGGGGCTGAGTATGCTAAACTCTCACCCATTCAATATTTATTACAACTTGTGAAATGATGAACAACTCAAACTAATATTTTTTGGCCATACAAAGTGTTGAATAAGTAAATAAAAATTAAAAATCGCGCTTGGGCAATAGCATTTTTATAAATTTACACTAAGCAAAAAATTTATGTTTTATGATTTAGGAAAACACCAATTAAATCCTTATTCTTGCAGCAAGAGTTCGGTTATATTTGAAAAAATAACACCATTTCATTTCAGGCTCAACCGCCCTTCAAAACCAGGCTTTTTTACCTTTGTGGGATTTTTAAAAGCAATTTTAAAGACGTTAGAAGGTTGCGAAATCAGCGGAGGCTAAATCCTTAATTATTTATGGATTTTATCAAACACCGAACTCTTTTTATGCCTTCTAATTGCCATAACGCTGCATTTACTAAGAATTTAAGCCGTTTACCATTAAAAATCTGGCTGCAAAAGTGTTATAAAATGACTTTTATACATATTTCCCATGTAAACAATAGGCAAATCATTTGGCGTATATTTATATTTGTTTTTAAAACCCAATAGTATACCCTGATTAACAAATCTAACACAAAATGGCAAAAACAAAAACTACCTATACAGATGTAAACGTTAATGATTTTATAAACTCATTTGTAGATAATGAGCAAAAAAAATTAGACAGTTTACAACTTATTAAATTACTAAAAGATTGTACTGGAGCTGAACCAAAAATGTGGGGACCAACCATAATCGGTTTTGGAAACTACCATTATAAATATGCCAGCGGACACGAAGGAGATGCTCCGGTTCTTGCTTTTTCGCCCCGAAAAAATGCAATAACACTTTATGTTTATTCCAACACAGAAAAAAGTCAAAAACTATTAACAAGACTTGGAATATATAAAATGAGCAAAGCCTGTATTTATGTTAAAAAACTGGCCGACATTAACACAGAAATACTTAAAGAAATTTGCATTGAATCGATAAAATATATTAACTTGCACCATGCATGTTCTTGCAAAATAAACGATTAAAAGCTGCAAAATACGTTATTTATAATTGCACATGGGGCTAAAACAAAAATGCCAAACTACAATAAAAATGCTTACCAAACCAAACCATTTTTTGGCGTTACCTGCACAGCAATATTTTTAACAATTCTTAAAAAATCTATAAAAATCTTTACTTTAGCAACCTTAATTGGCTATAAACTACAATGAATAATAGGATTTTAGCTTTGTTTTTGTTGCTTAGCACATATGCATTGGCTCAAGAAGACAAAAACAAAGGCGAGTTTTCTGGTAATTTCCAAACCACCAACCAGTTTTATGTGCGCGATAGTGCCATTGGCGCTACAACAACGCAATACCAACGCGAAAAAAGCAGCACTGATGCCTGGTTACAGCTTAATTATAAAATTAATGGCTACCACTTTACCGCCAGGTTTGATATGTTTAACAACTCACCTCTGTTAAACCCACAAGAAGCTTATACCAGAAGCGGACTTAATTTTTGGGCAGTTACCAAAACAATGGATAACTTAGACATTACCGCCGGTTTTTTTTACGACCAATTTGCCAGTGGCATGGTGTTTAGAGCCTACGAAGACCGAAATTTAGGCCTGGATTTTGCTGTTCAAGGTGCACGCGTGCGCTGGAAACCAACCGAAAATACAACCATTAAAGCATTTACCGGATTGCAAAAATTCAGATTCGACCTTCGCCCTGTAGTACTTAAAGGCTTTAATGCAGAACACAACTTTGAAATTGCCGATGGAATCAGCACAGAAGTGGGAACAAGTTTTGTTAACCGCACCATCGACCAAAATACCATGAACGTAATTGCCGCAACCATTAACAATTATGAGTTAAGCAATAGGTTCATACCAAAATACAATGTTTATGTGTACAACGTTTACAATACATTAAGGTATAAAAATTTAAGCCTTTATACTGAGTATGCATATAAAACACCTGAAGCTACTGTAAACCCATTTAATGGATTAATGGAATCGCACAGGGGTAATGTGTTACTTACCAGCCTCTCATACTCTACCAAAGGTTTAGGGATTAATGCCATGTACCGTTATATAGATCGATTCTCCTTTAGAACCAGTCCCTTAGAAAACCTTAACCTTGGCATGATTGCGTACTTGCCTAGTATTACACGCCAAAATGTGTACCGTTTACTGGCTCGTTACAATGCATTTACACAAGAATTTGGCGAAAACGGGCTTCAACTGGACATTTCCTACAAACCAAAATCGTTAAAAAAATACGGAACCCAATTTAATTTTAATACCTCTTTAGCTACCGGCTTAAACAATTTTAAAGGCAATACCATTAATCCGTTAAACCACGCTGCCGACTCTAACAGGTATTTTAGAGAGTTTTATTTTGAAGCCCAACATCGTTTTACCAAAAAATTAAAAATGAATTTAGGCTACCAAAATATCAATTATAACCAGCAATTATTCGAAGCAAAGCCGGGCGTTCCATATGTAATGGTTCATACCGTTTTTGGCGAGGCCACTTACAAATTTACCAAAGCCCAAAGCATGCGTTTTGAATGGCAATATTTAAGCACCAAAGGCGATTTAGGAAGCTTTGTAAACGGACAAATAGAATACAATATTGCACCACATTATTCGTTTAGTTTTGGCGATATGGTAAACATCTCTCCGGGATATTTAAATAAACCTGCCGGTGGCAAGAAGTTCGAAATTGTACATTATTGGAATGTATTTGGCGCATATACCTACAAAAGCTCTCGCTTTACAGCCGGCTATATAAGGCAAGTAGAAGGTGTAAATTGTACCGGCGGTGTTTGCCGTGTTGAACCGGCATTTAGCGGTGCCCGACTAACTTTTACCACAAACTTTTAAATTTGCAGCACTATGAAAAAATTTATAAACTTAATTTTATCATGCTTAATTGTTATAACATTTACAGCATGCGAAGAAGAGCCTCCATACATAAACCTTAGCCCGGAAGCAACCATTACAGATACTACATACACCGTTAGTACAGTACCAACTCCACAGCCTAAAACAGTAATAATTGAAGAATTTACAGGTGTGCGCTGCCCCAATTGCCCCGATGCACAAGCCGAGGCAAAAAGATTATCGCAAAACAATCCTGGTCGTGTAAATATTGTTACCATACATCCATTAAATTTACTTAATTCACTTACACGTCCTTTTGATAAAAATATTGGTGATAAATTTACCAGCAACCACGATATGCGTACCGATGCCGGAAGAATTATTTTTCAATTAATTGGTGTTACACAACAATTGCCAACAGGATCTATTAACCGCAGATTATTTAGCGGCGAAACCAATTTTGCTGTAGATTTTAGCAAATGGGCAGCTTTTGTAAACAATGAATTAACGCAACCAAACCCTGTTAATATTTCGATATCTGCTAAAAATAGCGGAGATTCAATCGAAGTTACTTGCGAATTAATTTATACGCAAAATGTATCCGACTCAAATTACATAACCATTATGGTTACCGAAGATGGTATTATTGATGTGCAAGAAAAACGTGTAAGTGGGTTAACCGTTTACGACGAAGAATATGTACACAACCATGTGCTTCGTGCTGTTGTAACATCAACAACCGGCGATTTACTTAATCCACGTTTGCCTGTTTACGAACTTAATGCAGGCAGAGCTTTTAAAAGGGTTTACAGAATTGCCCGCGACCCAAAATGGAATGCAAGTAAATTAAATGTAGTGGCCCTGGTGCATAGTAATCCTATTAAAAAAGTGGTGCTGCAAAGCAGAGAAACCAATGTACAATAAACTACTAACAGCCGGTTTTTTAATGGTAAGTTTAATAGGCTGCGAATCTGCCGAAGACAAAGCCTACTTAGAACAAATTGGCGCACATCGAAAAGCCCTAAACGAAACCTTTTTTAATGCATACAGCACTCCATTAGATAGCGCAAATTTTAACAACTTTAAAGGTTTAAAATTTTATCCGCCAAACGCGGCATATAAAGTTACTGCTATGGTTGAACCCATGCCAGAAATGCCTTCCTTTTTATTACCTCATACGCATGATACTACAAAACCATACAAGTATTTTGCCAAATTGCATTTTAAACTAAACAACCAACAATATACCTTGTTGGCATTAGAACAAGTAGTAAAAAAACAAGGGTACGAAAACAGTTTGGTAATTCCTTTTACCGACCAAACCAATGGCAAAGAAACCTACCATGGTGGCAGGTATTTAGATATTGAAAAACCAACAGAAAACTCCATTACACTAGATTTTAATTTAAGCTATAATCCATATTGTGCGTATAACGACAAATATATTTGCCCTATTCCGCCAAAAGAAAACAATATGTCTATTGCCATTCCGGCTGGCATGAAATACGATTTAGTTAAAAATGAAAAATAGGCGTTAAATTTGTTAAGATTTGCCAAGCATACCAATATATATAGCCTTTAAGTATTTTAAGTCTAAACGAAAAAGCGGTGCTTTACAAGCCTCGCACATAATTACATACATATCCTTAGCGGGATATATTGTAGGTGCTGCTGCACTAATAATTGTTCTAAGTGTTTTTAACGGTTTCGAAATGCTTTTTTCTGGCATGTTTACCAACTTCGATGCCGACCTTAAAATTACACCTAAAAATGGTAAATACTTTAACATAAAAGAACTTCCTGAATCTACCTTTAAAAATCTGGCCGATATTGCCAGTTTTAGCTATGTAATTGAAGAAAATGCATTGCTGCATTACAGCAACAAACAAACCATTGCAACCGTAAAAGCAGTTGATAACAATTACTTAAATACCATTTCTATTGAAGATAACATAACTAACGGTTTAGCGTTGCTGCAAGATGGCGATACCAATTATGCCATACTGGGAAGGTATTTAGCTTACCAGTTAAGCCTAGATCCCGGCGACCAATTTAATATTCTGGGAATTTACGTACCTAAACCGGGTAAAATAGACTTGCTAAACCCCGACCAAGCTTTTGCCAAAGGTTTTATAATGCCTGTAGGCACTTTTAACGTGCAAGACGATATTGATACAAAATACATTATTGTACCACTTAGGTTTTTTAATAAATTGGTAGAAAAAGAAGGATTTGCAACCAGCATTGAAATAAAGTTAAAAAACATTAATAACCAATACAAAGTTGCCAGGGAATTAGCCGTATTAATGGCTAAAGATTTTAACATACTTAACCGTTACCAACAGCACGAAAGCTTTTACAAGGTAATGAAATCAGAAAAAGCCATTAGCTTTATCATTTTGGTTTTTATTTTATTGGTAGCGGCTTTTAACACGGTTGGCAGTTTGTACATGTTGGTAATGGAAAAAAAACGCGATTTATTTATTTTAAAGTCCTTGGGTATAAAAGCAAACCAAGCATTTTTTATATTTATGTTTCAAGGCTTGTTGGTTGCATTAGCAGGCGGTTTTATTGGCATCTCTGCCGGCGCATTGGTATGTTGGGTTCAACAAGTGTTTGAACCCATTGTTTTACATACCAACGCAACATACCAAGTACAAGCATACCCTGTAAAACTACTTTTTACAGATGTAATATATGTTGCACTAACTATTATGGCATTAGGCGCTATAACAGCAATTTACCCTGCGGTAAAAGCAAGAAAAATGATTGCTGGTAAGTAAACAGAAATTTATATCTTTAAGCCAATAGCTACTTAGCAGATAAAATATCTATGTAATGTTGTAATGCACCTAACTCATAATTGGCAACCAATAATATAAAAGCATCTCTGTTTTTGTTAACTTGGGCTTGTTCTAAAGCACTATAGTATGCCATTCTACTTTCATAATCGCCCTTAATATTTGCAATTACATACCCATGCTTTAATAAAGTTAAATTCATTAACAACCTAGATGTTCTGCCATTTCCATCAATAAATGGATGAATGGTAACAAGCCTTTCGTGTAACTCTGCAGCCAATACCACCGGATGTAATCTATCTTTGTAAATATTGTACCAGTTAAAGAATGCATCCATTTCATCTTTAAGTACCAGGTGAGAAGGAGGTATGTGTTTACTACCTTTTATCATAACTTGAACTGTTCTGTATTTACCGGCATGTTGTTGGTTAATACCTCGCAAAACCAAATTATGTATGGTTAACAATTCTCGTTCGTTTAATACGGTATCTTGTTCAACCAATTGCTTAATATATAGTATTGCTTCATTATGGTTTATAGCCTCTAGGTGTTCGCGCATTGATTTACCACTAATGGTAAGCCCTTCATTAATTACCAAATCAGTTTCTTTTAAAGTAAGCGTATTACCTTCTATGCGATTACTTTCAAAGGTATATTCTAACTCTAGTGCTTGTGCAATACGAAAACTATCATATTGTCTTAGGTTATTTAACTGCTTTTTACATGCATCAATTTGTGTTAGTACATGTTTTAAAGCGGGTGGCAGTTTTACTGCTTTTACCTTTTTATTTTGGTACTTTATTTCTTGTTCTGCAGCATGCAATGCCTCTAATGCAAAAGGCTCATCAATAATTTCGTAAACAATTTTTTCTTTTAACCACAAAACCAGCAAACTATTTAAATTAATATCTAAAGCATTTGCCAGCAGCATTAATTGTGCTTTTGTAGGTAAACGTTTACCACTTTCAAACTTGCTTATTAAAGCTTGATCTATGTTAACCTCAGCAGCTAATTCGCGCACAAGTAAGTTTTTTTTTAACCTTGCTTGTTTAAGTAAAGCCCTCATGATTGCATTTATTATTCATGACAAATTTTGTCATTTTTTTTAAATAAAAAAACACCTTTAATAGTTTTTTACACAACACATTGATTTTCTATGATTTATTCTTAAGCCGGCTTTTCTTCTTTGCCATCGGCATAGCGTGCAAAACGCCCTTTTGCGCGTGGATGTACTTGATCTAACCTTGGCCATGGCCAACCGCCAAATTGTGTTTGGTGGTAATCGTTAAATGCTTGCTGTATTTCGGCTTTTGTGTTCATAACAAAAGGGCCATATTGAATAACCGGCTCATTTATTGGCTTACCTTGTAGAATTAAAAACTTACAATTGCCTTTCTGTGCAAGTATTTCTAATTCGTGCGCAGCCTGTACTTTAACCGATTTATAAGACGAGATTTTTGTGCCATTAATTAACAACTCTGTTCCTTCATAAAAATACAACATACGGTTAATACCTTTACCAGCTGCAGGAATTTTTACTGTAGCACCTTCATCTAACAATGCATTAAAAATACCAACCTCATTGTTTGCATCTGCTGCCCACGAATTGGGTGGAGGTTTTAACCCCGTTGCCTTGCTTAACTTACCTGCAATTACTTCAATGGTGGTTTTTTTTCCGTTTAAGTTGGTAGTTACCTTAGGAATTTGCTCGCCCCAAAACATGGTAAAATGCGGATTGGCCATCTTGTTTTTAGCAGGCAGGTTTAACCAAATTTGAAACAATTCTAAAGGGTTATCTTTTTCCTGACTCAACAATGGAAACATTTCTGAATGTTGAACACCTTTTCCGGCAGTCATCCATTGCACATCACCATCTCCATACCTGCCGGCAGCACCAAGCGAATCTGCGTGGTCTACCATACCTTTTCGCACAACAGTTACGGTTTCAAAACCACGGTGTGGATGACCCGGAAAGCCCGGAACTTGCCTGCCATGATACATTCTAAAACCATCTTTTATAATAAAATCATCGCCTAAACTTCGCCCGGCTAATGAAACAGATGGCCCCATTACACCATTACCTTTAGGAAATTGATCTTCGTGGTGCACACAAAACAAAAACGGATCAATGGTTTCCCATTGAAATCCCATTTCTTTAACTTCTATTACCGAATTTAAAAACGTCATAGATTCTTTTAATTTATTGCCGGCTTGAACCAACTGTCCGGCAGCCAAACCGCCAATAGTAGCGGTTAAACGCCTTATAAAATTTCTACGTTTAATTGTCATAACCGTTTAACAAGTATAAACCAGCATCGTTTTAAAATATTTCTTAAAATTAAAATGTTAGCTCAATTTCGTTACGTAACAACTTTACTTTACCCTTCAACTCTAACTGCTTAAGCAATCGCGAAATAACCACCCTGGAAGAATTTAAATCGTTAGCTATTTGCTCGTGTGTTAAATGTAAATTGTTTGAACCAAACGCATTCTTTTGCCTAAGCAAATAGTACTCTAAACGCTCGTCCATGGAATGAAAAGCAACACTTCTAATAACATCCAATAATTCTTGATACCTATCGCGGTAAGTTTCTACAACAAAATAATACCATGTTTTATACTTTGCCATTAACTCATCCATTAACTCTATTGGAATTAAAATGGCTTCGGTATCTTCTTTGGCATAAGCTTCAATATCGCTTTTTCTATTGCGAGCAGCACACACAAAGCTTAATGCACAGGCCTGTCCGGGTTCTAAATAGTACATAAAAAACTCTTCGCCGTTTTCACCATCGGTATAAAGCTTAACCATACCTTTAACAATTAACATGGCATGTTTAATATACATGCCATTTCGAATTAACTGTTCACCCGATTTAAACGATTTTAATTGCGCTTTTTCAGCCAGTGCTTTAACCAAAGCAGGTTCAAAATCTTTAAAGTTACTTTTTATAAGTTGCTCAACATCGTGTAATTCCATTGCATGTCAAATATAACAAAATATAAACTAACCCCAAATAGTAATAATATACAGCAATTTAAGGCTTAAATAATGTTGCCCCTGTAGACCATTGCAACATATACTTTGCTTTGGCGTACTTAGCCGTTAATTCTACCAACTTACTTTGGCTTTCAATCAATGCCCTTTCGCGTTGATTTACCAAAAACAATGAACTCTCACCATTTTCAAACCTAAACTCTTCAGCATCGCGCAGAATGGTATTATTGGTTACTAAAACCTGCTGAATCGTTAATAATTTTTCTAAATTCTGTAATTCATTATAGTAAGTGTACACCTGATTAACCACTTCTCTTCTACCCTGTTGCAAATCGTACTCGCTTTGGCGCAATTTAAAATTGGTTGAACCAAGTTTACCGCGTTCTTTACGTAAAAACAAACTGCTGTAAAAGCTAACACCATATTTGTAATTATTGTTAAAAATACCTGCAACATTGTCTTCTACACCATTGGTAAAAGTTTGAAAAGGAATGTATTCAAAATTAAGCTGAGGCTTTAAATTCTCTACTGCAAGTTTACGTTCTATTTGGTATTGTTTAACCTTAAACTGCATTTTTAATACCTCAGGGTGGTTGTTTTGTGCAAATGCAACCATGCCCGATAATGAGTCAGCATTAATAGTAACCAGCTCACTTCCTTTTGCAATAGGTACTACATTTGCAGCTAAAGTAAGAGGGGCTTCATCTTCATTCCACAAATAATTAGACAATTCGATGGATTTATTTTTGAACTCCATATCGGCATTAACAAACATAACTTCTCGTCGCTGAAATTCAATCAATGCCTCAACACTATCTATTGGCCGTTCTTCACCGCTTTTAATTCTGTTTTTAACAAAATCCAATCTAACCAAAGCCAAATCTCGGTTAAGTTGCATTAATTTTAAATTTTCATAACTCTCTTGCCAATTCCAATAATCTTTGGCCGCATTTAAAAACAACTTATTCAATTCTTTTATTTGTTCGGCTTCATTTAAATTAACCAATACTTTTGCTAAATTTAATTGCGTTCTTCGTGCATCGGTAAATAAGCCTCTAAATACAGGTAAACTTAGGCCTGCATAAAACAATTGGTAATTTACATTTTGAGGCAAACCTGTTGCATCGTTAATTTTTGCTCGCTCCGGATTTATTAAAGCACCAGTGCTTTGATCCATTCCGGCTTTTAAATCTAAGCCAATTAAAGTTGGTATTTTTATTTGTGGATCGAGGTATTCGTACATGTTTACCCCTTTGGTTTGCTTACCGGTTAAGGCACCTTGTAAAACCGGATCAAAATTACCACGCGCACTGCGTAATTCCATTTTAGCAATTTGAGGCAATAAAACTGCTCTTTTTGCAACAGGATGATAGGATAAAAACCTATTATAAAACTCATCAAAAGATAACCTAACCGTATCAGAAGATGATTGCGCTTTTATAAATTGTGGGTTCAACACAAATACAAAAAGCATAAAACATAAATAAAACTTACGCTTTAGCATTACTCTTCTTTTTCTCCGCTGTCTTTACTTTTTTTCTTATCACCATCTTTTTTCCCATCAACTTCTAAAGCCGAAATAAAATCAGGAGGGAAACCATTAAATTGTCGCCACAACTCATACCAAATCGGAACAATATTTAACATGGCCCAACCATAGATTCCGGTGCCGGCACGAATTGCTTCCGGCCAAGGTTCGTCGTTTGGATCGGGTGTTACTAAAATCCTAAACAAACCATTATCGCTATTTACTTTATCTACTACTTGCACTATTCCACCAAAAGTACCCACACTAACATTTGGCCAACCGCTAAATACAATAGCAGGCCATCCGTCAAATTGCACACGCACTTTACTGCCTGGATGCACAATAGGTAAATCCATAGCACGAATGTATAATTCTGTAGCTAATTTTGCATTATCGGGTACTATGGTAACAATATCTTCGCCTTCTTTAATTGTTTCGCCTATACCACTTTTTATAGCTTTAACCACATAACCACTTTGAGGCGCTCTGATAATATACAAGCCTGCTCTATACTCAATATTCGAGCGTTCTATTTTTAATTTTGCTACATCAGCGCGCGACTCAAATAAATCGCCTGCGGTTTCATTTAATGTACTTTCGGCTTTAGAAATTTTATCTAAATAATCTGCTTCAATAGCATTTAATTCAATTTCTGAATTAATTAATTCGTTTTGTGCCGAATTGTATTTGTTTTCTGCTTCAATTAATTTGGCTGTAGCTTCCTGCACTTTGTTATTGCGGTTTTGCAATTCAGTTAACGTTGCTAAACCTCTATCAAAAAGTGTTTGTAAACGATTATATTGGTCTTGTACCAATTGCAAATTTATTTTTGCGGCTTCGTAAGATGCTTTTTCTGCATTTACCTTAAACCTATTTTGCTCTATCTTATTTTTAGCCTGCGATAGTTTTAACCTTAATCCACTTCTTAATGCAACAATTTGCTTTTGCAATGCCTCTATTTTTTCACCTTTTGAAACAATGGCCTGCTCTTTGTTCGTAACTTGTTCGTCGGTTCTGGAAAGAATTTGCGGGTCGAAAAACTTTTCTTTTACCTCGCTAATTACGCAAATGGTATCACCCTTCTTCACATGGTCGCCTTCTTGAATTAACCATCGTTCTATTCTACCTGCAATAACTGATGGCAATACCTGTGGCCTATCTTCCGGACTAAATGGAATAACTTTACCCTTACCTTGTACGTTTTGCTGCCAAGGTAAAAACATAAATCCAAATCCAAAAAGGGTAATACCCAGTAGCCAATTTTTTATAATACGGTACTTTTTGGGCGTATTAACTAGCTTTATCGAATGTAACTTATATGTTTTTTCTGTAAACTCAGAAACCTCTTTCATTGGTTTATTTTTTGCTCGTTTGTCTTTTGGTTAGTTTAAAATATCGTTTAACACACCATTGCTTTTTAAGTTGGCAAATGTATCGCGATGGGTTATTACGCCATCGTTTAATACCAACACTTCATCGCAAAGTTCCATAACTTCCGATTGGTTGCTTACAATTAATACAGCCCAATCGTGGTTAAATATGTTTTTAATTACATTGTATCTTTCCTTTTGTTTAACAGTGCTAATTATATCATCCATAATTAACAACTTAGAGCGGTGCGCAAAACTACGAGCCAATAACATTTTTTTAACCACATTAGAAGGGAAATTTAAACCTTTAGGATGAACCTGCGATTGTAATCCCTTTTCCAATCCGTTAATAAAATCGGTAAGTTCTGCTTTATTGCATGCTTCAATTACATCGTTTAAAGTAATATTGGTTCTACCAACTGTAATGTTTTCAAAAATGGTGCCTTCAAAAATGCTATCCAAATAAAACACATCGCCAATAACACCGCGATAACTCATAATATTTAATTCCCTTACAGAAAGTTTATTCATGGTAATTACTCCATCATAATCCTGGTACAATCCGGCAACCAGTTTTAACAAAGTAGATTTACCCGAATTGTTGTAACCGGCAACACATATTTTTTTACTTCCTGAAATGGTTAAATCAATATTTTTTAACGAAGGGAATTTTGCTTCCGGATAAGCATATGAAACATCTTTAAGTTTAATTTCAAAACTCTTATCAATTTCTAAATCTTTTGCATCTCTGCCTCCGGTTTCTTCTAATGGCATGTCAAGCACATGCCCGAGTTTATCTAATGCAGTTAGTAAATCATAAATCACCGAAATGGTAGAAATTAATTTCTCAACCGAGTTTATAATTAAAATAATTATAATTTCTGCTGCAACAAACTGACCTAAGTTTATTTGTCGGTTTACCACCAACAAACCACCCATAATTAATAAACCGGCTGTAACCAATGTTTTAAAAGCAACAATAGCTGCATATTGCTTAACAAGAATTTTAAAGTGTTTTTTCCTGTAATTTAAATAATTTTCAAGCAGCATATCGGTTTTAAAAACCGGCAGGTTAGACGTTCCGGCAAGCTTAAATGCAATTATACTTCTGCCTAACTCTTCAAACCAATATGCAACTTTATACTTGTACTTACTTTCTTTAATACTAGTTTCTAGGCCCTTTTTACCTGTAACATAAAAAATAGCTGCTAAAATAGCCAAAATAAACAAGGCAAAGAAGATAAACAGCGGATGGTAAAACGACAACAATAACAAGCCAAAAAAGATTTGAATAATGGCCGATGTAAAATCGATAAGAATTTTAGGTAAAGATTTTTGCACATTCAACACATCAAAAAATCTATTGGCTAATTCCGGTGCATACTGCTTTATCAAAGCTTCGGCTTTTATACGCGGAATACGAAAAGAAAACTCTAATGCAGTTTGAGCAAAAACACGTTGCTGCATAATCTCAACCATACTTAGCTGTTGTACTTGTAACCAACCACTGGCTATGGTTGCCACTACCACTAAAAATATTAAAACAATTACACTTTCTATTAATAAACCACCGCTAATTAATCCAATAATAGCTTGTATACCCAATGGTAATGTTAAACTAACCATTGCTATCATTACGGCAAAAAAGTAAATGTATTTAACATCTTGTTTCTCGGTTTGCAGCAACTTAAAAAAACGCTGAAGCGGTGTTAAATCTTTGCCTTCTTTGCTAATGTTAAGCGAAAATTTATAACCGGTAAGAAAAATAATATCATCATCTTCAGGTGGGGTACTACCCGATCCATAGTTACTTAAATCGCAGTTGTTATGCTGCTTAAGCAAGCCGTAATCTTTAACGGCTTTCATAATTTCTGCTATACTCGAAAAAGTAAGTCGGGTTGGTGTATCGTTGGCAAAATAAAGAGCCTCATAAAACTTTTTGCTTTTATGTTTAATAATAAGCGGAATAAGCTGGGCATCGGCTTTATGAAACAAAATAATTGGATAGGATAAATCCTTTAACATGGTTTCAAATGCCACAGGATTTAAATGCCTAATATCAAAATTATACTTACAAAACTCGGCTACATCGTTTAAATGGTTAATAAAATCATCGAACGATTCTTTGGTTGATTGCGAAAACTCACGCTTATTCTCAAGCAAATGGTAGTGACTTAATTTATCACCACTTTCAATTGCAAAATGCTCTAATAATTCTATAATATGATTTTTATGCATCCAAGGTCTAGGGTTAATTTTTTACAAATCTAAACATTATAATCAGAGCAAGGCTACACAAAAATTTTACCAAGTTTTTTTTTAATTTTTTTTTAAAGATGAACAAATGCTTATTTTTGAACTGTAAATTAATCAGAAACTACTGAATATGAGTAACAAACAAATTGTAGATAAGGTATTGTCTATAGCCAAGCAAGCCTTTATCAACTTATCGCCCGACCAATTGGTTGAACATGCCCTTAACAATGGCGAAGGTGTTTTAACCGATACAGGCGCATTAATGGCAGATACCGGCGAGTTTACCGGCCGTTCACCTAAAGACAAATTTTGCGTTTTAGACAGCAAAACTGAAAATACAGTTTGGTGGGGCGATGTAAACCAAAAATTTGAATCGGATAAATTTGCCAAACTCCTTGATAAAGTGATTAATCACTACACAGGAAAGCAAATTTATGTGCGTGATGCTTATGCTTGTGCAGACAACCGTTACCGTTTAAACATTAGAATTATTAACGAAACAGCTTTTCATAATCTGTTTTGTAATAATTTGTTTTTACGCCCTGAACCTACAGAACTAACTAACTTTGAATACGATTGGTTAATTATTAACGCACCTAGCTTTAAAGCCAATAAAGACGAAGACGGAACGCGTCAACATAACTTCTCAATCATAGATTTCAGCCGTAAAATCATATTAGTTGGTGGCAGTGGCTATACCGGCGAAATGAAAAAAGGTATATTTACCGTATTAAACTACATTTTACCCGAAGAACGCGGCGTTTTAAGCATGCACTGCTCTGCCAATATTGGCAAAGCCGGCGATACTGCTATTTTCTTTGGCTTAAGTGGTACAGGCAAAACTACGCTAAGTGCCGACCCAAACCGCTTGTTAATCGGCGATGATGAGCATGGCTGGGCAGACGATAGCGTATTTAACTTTGAAGGTGGTTGTTATGCCAAATGTGTTGACTTAACACAAGAAAAAGAACCTCAAATATTTAATGCCATTAAACATGGCGCTTTATTAGAAAACACCCGTTTTATTAACGGTACAAAAACTGTCGATTATTCAAATATCTCGGTTACAGAAAATACTCGTGCAGCTTATCCATTAACCAATTTGGATAATATTGCTGTTCCTAGCGTTGGTAAAGCCCCGGAAAATATCTTCTTCTTAACGGCAGACGCTTTTGGCGTATTACCGCCTATTAGCAAGTTAAATGTTGGCCAGGCAATGTACAGCTTTATTAGCGGTTATACCGCAAAAGTTGCAGGTACTGAAGCCGGTGTTACCGAACCTCAAGCCACCTTTAGCGCATGTTTTGGAAAAGCTTTTTTACCTTTACATCCAGGCAAATACGCTAAAATGTTAGGCGAAAAATTAAAAGCTAACCCTAATATTAATGTTTGGTTAATTAATACAGGTTGGACCGGCGGACCTTATGGCGTAGGATCAAGAATGAAATTAGCCTACACCCGCGCTATGATTACTGCCGCCCTTAATGGCGAACTTAACAACGTTACTTTCGAAGCACATCCTGTGTTTGGCTACTTAATGCCAACCAGCTGCCCTAATGTTCCGGTTGAGTTATTAAACCCTCGCAATACCTGGGAAGACAAAGCTGCTTACGATGCACAAGCCAATAAATTGGCTAATATGTTTGTTAAAAACTTCGAACAATATGCCAGCGGTGTTGATGCAGAAATTATTGCAGCTGCACCTAAAGCTACAGCAAACGCATAATTTTTAATATCTCTTAAAAAAGGCTGCCACTAAAATGGCAGCCTTTTTTGTTTTTGGCCAGTATTTGTAAGTATTTAGTAATTATTTTGCCGAACCAACAGTATTAAAATAAAATTAATAAAAACTGCCTTTTTATCAGCTTTTTGTCAGCACTTGCCCGTGACAAAAAGCCCAATTTTGACTAATTTCTATCATCTATGTTGATACGCTTTAAACTTACAATTAAAAATCTGGCTGCTTTTGCAACTTAATAATTAGCTAAAATATCAAAACCAAGCTGTACCAATAACTATTCAAATGTAGGTTCAAACAAAACAATATATTTGAAAAAGCAAATTGCCATACAACTAATGAATAAAACTAATTTTGCAGCCATTTTTTTAATGGTAATTTTTAGCAACTGCAGCAACAATAAAACAAGCAATGTAAGCAAAGAATTAAAGATTAAAGGCGACTCGGTGGCTACATTAGCTCAACAAATTTTGGTAAAAAACCTAATCGAACAAATTAATGCAAACGGACTTGAACATGCTGTATCTTATTGCAACGATAACGCAAATGACTTATTAAAAAATCTTGAAATGGCTACTCATACAAACATTAAACGAATAGCACAAAAAAACAGAAATGATAACAATGCTTGTAGTAAAATTGATGCAAATATTTTAAACACCTTGGCCGAACACTACCAAAAAACATGCAAAATAACCGACACAATTATTGTTGTAAACAATGATAAAATCTACTATAAAACAATTTCAATTGGCATGGAAACATGCTTAAAATGTCACGGCAATAACAATAATATTGATACATTAGCTTTCGCTAAAATAAAAACATTATATCCAAACGATAAAGCAATTGGTTTTAAGTTAAATGAATTTAGAGGTGCTTGGAAAATAAAATTATAAAAAATGTCGTCGCATCATATAGTTAAAGATACACAAGAACCAGCCTTAATTATTGCAAATGGTGAAGCATGTTCTACAACATTACTAAACCAATTATTAGAATGGGCTCCCACAGTAATGGTGTTAGATGGTGCTATTTTTAGGGTATTGGAACTAGGCATAAAAGTAGATGTTGTTTTGGGTGATTTTGATCGTGCATTTAATCCGGAAGTATTATTAGAAAACCAAAGTATAGAAATTGTACATGCACCAGATCAGAACAAAACAGATTTAGAAAAAGGTATTGAATGGTTAATTAACAAAGGCCATAAAGCCATAAACATTGTTTGGGCAACAGGTAAACGAGCCGATCATACGTTTACCAATATTGTTAATTTGGTTAAATTTAAAAATCTGGCTACTTTGGTAATGTATGATGATTACTCTAAGGTATTTTGCCTGAACCAACATTACACAAAATGGTATAAAAAAAACACTCCTATTTCGCTTATTCCTATTGGCAAAGTTAATGGCATAAGCACATCGGGGTTATTGTATAATATTGTTAACTACAGCATGGAAACGGGCGTAAATACAGGCAGTAGTAATGAAGTTGCGGAAGATGGATTTGTTACCATAACACATACCGGTGGAAATTTACTTTTAATGGAATGTATAGATCTTTAAACAAAAAAAGACCGGCCAATTGCTTGACCGGTCTAATTCTTAACTATTAAACAATGAAAATCTTATTGTTGAATCATTAACCTGCTGGTTTTTGCAAATGAATCACCGGTTAAGGTAATTAAGAACAAACCGCTGTTTAAATCAGAAACATCTATTGTAGTAGTGTTTGCACCACCATTAAACAATTTAGCATCTAATGTTTTTACTAAAGCACCGTTCATATCAAAAATTTGTACGGCAACGTTTTCAGATTTAATTAAATCAAAGCTTAACACCAATTGATCTTTAGCAGGATTTGGGTATAGGTTAAAGTTTAATGCGTTTTCAATTTTAGCAATATTGGTAGAAATTGCTACAGAATCATAATCTGCATTAACCGGATCAAATTCTGTCCAGGTATCCATCCATGTATCGTTTTCTGAGAAAGCACCTACGTAAGTAGTAGTAGTAAAGAAACCACCAGCTAATTTAGCATTTGCAAATGAAGCACCGGTTAAAGCAGGCGAACCGGCAGCAGGTCTAAAATCCGGAGCACTAAAATTAAATGCATCTTTTAAATTAACCTCGCTGTTTAAGAAATATTTTCTGTTGTTATTACCTGTACTATCGAAGAAGTTTTGGAAATCTGAAGCTGACACACCACCGGCACCATTGAAATTACGCTTGTGACCAGCCATAATGATATTTTGCAAGAAGCCTACATTATTGCTAAAGTTTGCAAATGTATTGGCACCATCCATACGGATACCTTCTCTCCAACCCATAATGATTGAATTGAAAATGCTAATTTCGTTGTTTCTACGAATATGACCACCACGACCATGTAAGTTATCTCTAACGTCTGAAGTATCTTTAAATGCTCCGATAACTGTCATGTTTGAGAAAATTGCAGCCGTTTTAGGGTTATCGTTTGAACCACCCGCATCGTTATCTACTTCAAAACCATTTTTGGTTGAAACGTCAGCAATGTTTGGATCAGCAAGAGAAACACCAAATTGTACACGACCACTGTAACCTAAATCTACGTCAAAATCGTCATCGTTAGTTCTGTAAGCAACTAAATATTTAGCGTTAACTGTACCACCAAACCATTCAAAAGCATCGTCGTTGTTATAAGATGTTTGAACATACTCAATAGTAGTGCCATTACCAACACCACACATGGTTAAAGAATTCAACTCGCGGTCTTGTTCAAACGGGAAACCGGCAAATTCAATACGTACGTATTTTAATGTACCACTGTTATCGTTTGCTTCGCTACCGCCATAAGTACCGGGTACTACACCACCTTCGTACTGTGGGTTGGTTTTATTTACCGGTGCTTTACCAAAAATAACCAAGCCACCCCAATCGCCATAATCGCGTTCGCCCGGCTTTTCGTTAGATGTAAAAATAATTGGTTTTTCTTTTGTACCAATAGCATTAATCTTTCCGCCACGGTCTATTAACAAACAAGTTGCATTAGATTGATCCGGAGCTTTACCGCCTTTAACTACAGTTCCCGGTTCAATGGTTAATGTAGCACCATCGGCAACTCTAATAATACCGCTTAATACATAAATTTTGTCGGCAGTCCAAGTTACAGAAGCAGTAATATTACTGGTTACATTTACAATTTCTTTTGCACGTTTTTGTGCGAATAATCCAACTGTTACAAACAGCATCAAAAAAGATAAGGATAATTTTTTCATGTTTTTATTTGATTAATTTGTACTGCAAGGTTAGTGCGGCAATCTTAAGTTAATGTTAACTAAACAGTAAGTAATTGTTAAACTTAGCAGATAGGTATATTCATAAAAAAGGCAGCAACACTATCTGGTGCAGCTGCCTTTAAAAAAGTCTAATTAACTATTATTGGATTCTGTACGACAAACTAAAGTTTATGATGCGTGGCATTTTATACCTAAATACAACTTCATCTTCGCCGGCCACGTAATTGTTGGTTCGGCTAAAATCCATAAAATAAATTAAGTCTTGAGCCAACACATCGTTTACACTAATCTTTGTTTCAAAACGTTTATCGAAAAACAATTTCGATACTTGTAAATCAACAACATGCCTGTTCTTTTCATAAATATCAGGGAAAGATGTATTACCTACGTTGTAAACCCTATCGCCATAGATATTATACAATGCACTAATTGCAATACCGGGTTTATCGAATTTATATAAAAAGCCAACGTTAGCAATATATGGCGATTGACCTTGCATTGGTCTGCTTGCATTCCAACGGTTTTCGTTGTTTCCTGCCTCAATTCTAGAGAAGATATAAGAGAAATTACCATATGCAGTTAACGCGTTGGTAATATTTACGCGGTAATCAAATTCAGCACCTAAGGCCCTTGCCGATGGTAAGTTTACAAATGATCTTCTTACCACACCCAATGTCATATCGTTAGCCAATACCAATTCTATTGGGTTAGTAAAGTTTTTATTAAACAATGCAAACGACACTACCTGGGTTGAGGAAGGATAAATTTCATAACGCAAATCTATGTTGGTAATGGTTGCCCTTTGAAGATTTGAATTACCTTCTAACGAACTAAATGTACTAAAATCATAGAATGAAAACGGAGCTAACTCTCTTAATTCCGGGCGAGAAACAGTTTTAGAAGCGGCAAAACGGATATTACTGTTTTCGTTAACAGAGTAAGTTACATTTAAAGATGGTAAAAAGTCGTTAAATGTGGTATTTACATCAACCGGCTCGTCATTTCTGGTTGCAGAAAGCAGGCGTTGGTTATACGATTCAAATCTACCACCCCAAATTAATTTCCACCTGGCACTGATTCTGTTTTCAATCATTATAAATGTTGCCTTAGTCGTAGAATTTGCGGAATATTGATGCGATGGATTGGTAATATCATTTAACCTAAATCCGGTTAAACTCATGTTTTCCGGTCTAAAAATTTCTCCTACCGGTAACGACCTTAACGATTGATCGAAACCTGTATTTCTAGCAATTGCAAATCCCAACATCCTGGCATCAAATGTTCTATCTTTGTATTGATAAAAACCACCCATTTTTACAGATGATTTTATCCTATTCAATGGCACAGTTACTGCACCCGATGCGCTGGTTAAAACTTCTCTTAAATCGGTAAATAATCTTGCCGCATTATCATTAGCTCTGTTAATTACAGCCAAAGTTAAATCATCCGGTTGGCTACCCCTGTATTCTACGTTTTTATAATCGGGTAATTTCCTTCCTGTTTCTCCGCGCGATAATTCCCAATTTAATTTAATTTTTGCACCTGGTAAATAATGTTCGCCTACCAATTGGTTTAACAACATTCTGTTTTGGGTAAACATATATGAATATGCTCTTTTGTATAATCCTTCTGCTTGAGCCGGACCAATCCTTGTGGCTACTGCATCTTCTGCATTTAAATTAAGGGTATTTTTAAAGCTAATTTTGTGGTTATTCTTTATTTTATATGTAATATTTAGCAAAGCACCTAGTCTTATATTTTGCTCATACAAACTGTCAATATAATTAAATTGCTGTATTTTGGTATTATCGGCCCAAGTACGGTTAATTTGTTGAAACGACCTGCTGCTGCTATAATTAGCCGAAAATAATACACCTAATTTATTTTGCCCAATATCGTATGTTTTACCACCAGATATTTGCATGCCATAATTGGGTAATGCATTGTTAGTTTGAATGGCATAATTGTTATTAAGCATTTTCCCGGCTTCAATTTCGTTTCTTACAACATCTAAACTCGATCCCTGGCGGATATCTGAAGTACTGGGAAAATTTGCAGGAAGGGCTCTTGTACCATTATCGTATCCTAAAAAATCTGTTGGACTACCTTGGTAAGATTTAAAATCTTTAAAAGTAGCCAGGTTGTTGTAACCACTACTTAATTGAAAGTTAAAAAAGCCTTTCTCAGGGGTTTCTTTAGTAGTTAATTGTATAACACCACCGGCAAAATCGCCCGGTAAATCGGGTGTAGCTGTCTTTATAATTACAATTTGATCTACCATATTCGATGGAATTAAATCAAAAGAAAAAGCCCTTCTTTCCGGCTCGGTACTTGGCAATGGCGAACCATTAATCATGGCTGCATTATACCTATCGTTTAAACCTCTAATAACTGCAAATTTTCCGTTTTGAATGGTTGCACCACTTATGCGCTTCATTACTTCTCCGGTATTGTTATCAGGTGTTTGTTTAATCATTTCGGCCGATACACCATTTCCAATCGATACCGCATTTCTTTGTTGAATTAATAGTGCAGAAACCGTTTCTTTTTTTAACTCGCCACTAATTACAACCTCTTTTAATTCCTGCTTGTTTTCTTCTAAAGCAAAATTTACAGTGGTTACTTCGTTGCTCTTAACCACCACGCCGGTAATTACTTTTTTATTATACGATACATATGAGGCATTTAAATTATAAGTACCCGGCCTCACATTGCTAATTAAAAATTTACCTTCATAATCGGTAGCGCCTCCAAAAGATGTGCCTTCTATTACTACAGTTACGCCAATTAATTCCTCACCGGTCTTTTTGTCGATTATTTTGCCTGTAATTTTACCGTTTTGAGCCAACAAAGCTAACGGACTGACTAACAGAGCACTTAGAAATAATACAAATACAGAATGTTTCATTGTTTTTAGTTTGTGCAAAGAACATGCTGCTGTGTTAGTGCTATGTTAACCAAGTGTTACATAAGCGTTAAAATAATGTTAAGCCAATGTTAAGCAATGCCATTACAAACCTGACTACCAATACAATAAAAAAGCCGGCAAAAATTAACATTAATCTTGCCGGCCTTTAAAAAAAAATAAAATTAGCTTATTGGTTCACTAAAATACGCTTGGTTAAGGTTTTACCTTGCGCATCGATTTGAACGAAGTAAATGCCATTGTTTAACTCGGGTAAATCGTAAGTAAAATCGTAATTGCCGGTGGTTAAATTCTTACTATCCAACATGGCTACTGCTCTGCCGGTTAAATCAACCAAAGTGGTTTTAACCATACTATTTTGCTTTAAGGCATAAGCAATTTTTAGCTTTGAACCTACAACCGGATTTGGATAAACAGAAAATTTAGCAATGGCAGCATTTTCGTTTATACCGGTTACGGCTTTTTCATTAACCGTTAACACATCGGTATGGGTTGTATTGCGTGTAATGGCAAAAGCACCATAAAAATTTACTTCTCCCGTTCCGGCAGCCGGGGCTGTCCAGTTAAAATTATAAATTGCCGGGTTGGTGTTTACGGCCGGATTATGTGTTACCCACCTGTTATCGTTTACTTGTGTACCTGTACCGGCAATTAATGTACCAATAACCGAACCATCTGCCCTTTGCGGGGAAACTTGAAAACCTTTTCTACCCGAACCATTTAAAGTTACGGTTAATGTATACGTTTCACCCGGTGTATAACCCTCGGTTGGAATATTGGATGTTATAATATTGTCTACAGGTGTAGCCGTTCCACCATGGCAAGCCACACAAGTTTGACCATCTGTTGGAGATCCGGAATTGCGAATTGGCGCACCATCGGGGAAAGATTGCAAATGGTTTGATGTTAACAAAACTGCCGATGCCAGCAGTGCCATAACGATGTATTTTTTTCTCATTTTTGTACGTTTAATGTGTATAAGACAAATTTAATACCAAATAAGTTGGTTTCGGCATAAAATTTTTTGTTTGAATTAATTTGTCATATGTTTCTGAAATGGTTTATTGTAGCAAAGCAAAACAATTTACAACATTGACTTACAGTACATTGTTGACGTAAAAAGTATAGAAAAACAAAGTAGTCGTTCCTTAAAACGCTATTTCAACATACAGGAGCAAAAGAATTTTAGTTGTTTAATCATTTAAATTGCAAGTATTCCAAGAACTACCAACAAAATCTTGCAAATTCATACAAGTAAATTGTTATTAAAACAACGATTGATAATCATCTATTAACTATGTGGTATAAGTGCATTTTTCTAAGTTTGAACTTGCTTTTTATTAAGAAATTGTATTCCAAAATGCTACATCCCACGATTTTCT
>VFQQ010001742.1_pt1 | contig 28366 bp, 32 predicted proteins | sample 3512341 | NCBI WGS metagenome assembly VFQQ01 (sample SAMN10412373, study PRJNA504923) | tailings metagenome | isolation source: Relicate 2 Philex TSF1 revegetated site | place: Philippines: Tuba, Benguet | collected 2017-08-29
TGGCTGCGCCCCGCGCCCGTGGCGCCGCAGGCCGCACCGGCCGCGGCCGGCATGGCCCAGGTGCAGTCCGTGATGGCCCAGCGCTGCGTGATGTGCCACGGCGAAGCCCTGCAGTCCAAGGGCGTGCGGCTGGACTCACCGGGCGAGCTGCAGCGCCACGCGCAAGCCGTTTACCAGCAGGCGGTGGTGACGCGCCAGATGCCCATGAACAACGCCACCGGCATCACCGAGGCCGAACGCGCGCTCATCGGCCAGTGGTTTCTGTCGGGTGCGAAAGCCGATTGAGCGGGGGGCTCTTACCATCGCCCCATGCCCCGACAATTCGATCTCATTGCCTTCGACTGGGACGGCACGCTTTTCGACTCCACCGCCGTCATCGCGCGCTGCATCCAGCAAGCGGTGGTCGACGTGGGCGGCCAGCCACCCACACGGGAGCAGGCCAGCTACGTGATCGGCATGGGCCTGATGCAGGCCCTGGCCCACGCCGCGCCCGACGTGCCGGCCAAGCTGTACCCGCGCCTGGGCGAGCGCTACCGCCACCACTACATGGCGCACCAGAACGACCTCATCCTTTTCGAGGGCGTGCTGCCCATGCTGGCCGAACTCAAGCGCCGCCAGCACTGGCTGACGGTGGCCACCGGCAAGAGCCGCCGCGGGCTCGACGAAGCGCTTCGCGCCGTGGAGCTACACGGCGTGTTCGACGACTCGCGCACCGCCGACGAGACCGCCGGCAAGCCCAACCCCGCGATGCTGCACCAGCTGATGCAGGCGTTCGGCGTCAAGCCCGAGCGCACGCTGATGATCGGCGACACCACGCACGACCTGCAGATGGCCGCGTACGCGGGCTGCGCGAGCGTGGGGGTGAGCTACGGCGCGCACGAACCCGACGCCTTCCATGCGCTGGGCCCGCGGTACGTGGCGCACTCGGTGCGCGACCTGCACGACTGGCTGCTCGAGAACGCCTGACGACCATGAGCGCCGCGAGCGACGACCTGAACCCGCTGTGCAACGGCCGCGATCTGGTCGACGGCGGGCGGGCGGTGTCGTTCGACGTGAATTACGCGGGCCAGACCTGCCGCGCCTTCGCCATTCGCTACCAGGGCCGCGTGCACGCTTACCTGAACCGCTGCGCGCATGTGGCGATGGAGATGGACTGGCAACCCGATCGCTTTTTCGACGACAGCGCGCGCTGGCTGCTGTGCGCCACGCACGGCGCCGTCTATGAGCCCGACACGGGCGAGTGCCGTGGCGGGCCGTGCCGCGGCGGCCTGTTCAAGATCGAGCTGGTCGAGCACGACGGCGTGGTGCACTGGCGCTCGCAGTACCATCTCAAGCCCGTCGAATTCTGACCACCGAGACCACCATGAACGAGGATTTCAACGCCACCGGCAGCCCGCGGCCCGCGGGTGCACCTTGGGAGCGTGAAGCGATCGAGAAGCTGCTGTTTGCGCAACTCAATGAGCAGCGCGCTGCACGCCGCTGGAAGCTGTTCTTCCGCCTCGCGTGGCTGGTCGTCATCGGCGCCATCGTCTGGCTCGCGGTCAAGGCCGAGGGTATGGCCTCGGCGCAGGTGTCGACGCCGCACACCGCGGTGATCGAGGTCGAGGGCACGATCGCCTCGGGCGCCGAAGCCAGCGCCGAGAACGTGGTGCCTGCGCTGAAGCAGGCATTCGAGGACGAGGGCGCTCAGGCCATCGTGCTCCTCATCAACTCGCCCGGCGGCAGCCCCGTGCAGGCCGGCATCATCAACGACGAAATCCATCGCCTGAAGGCCTTGCACAACAAGAAGGTGTACGCCGTGGTCGAGGAGACCTGTGCCTCGGCGGCCTATTACATCGCCGCCGCGGCCGACGACATTTACGTCGACAAGGCCAGTCTGGTGGGCAGCATCGGTGTGTTGATGGATGGCTTCGGCTTCACTGGCCTGATGGACAAGCTTGGTGTGGAGCGCCGCTTGATGACCGCAGGCCAGAACAAGGCCATGCTGGACCCTTTCAGCCCCCAGGACGAAGCGCAGAAGGCCTATTTGCAGAGCATGCTCAACGAAATCCACCAGCAGTTCATTGCGGTGGTGAAGAAGGGTCGGGGTGACCGCCTCAAGGACAACGGCGACACCTTCAGTGGCCTGGTCTGGAGCGGCCAGCAGGCGATCAACATCGGCCTGGCTGATGGCCTGGGCAATCTCGATCACGTGGCGCGCGAGGTGATCAAGGCCGAGGACATCGTGGACTACACCCAGCGCGAGAACCTGGGCCTGCGCCTGGCCAAGCGCTTTGGCGCCAGCATCGGCGAAGGGGTGTTCAAAGCGGCGCAGAGCGCCGGCATTCAGCTGCGGTAACCGCTCGGGTTCTGGCGCTGCCAGCGCCAGGCGTCGGTGCACATGTCGTCCAGCGTGTGCGTGGCCTGCCAGCCCAGCAGGCGTTTTGACAGCGTGACGTCGGCCCAGCACTGGGCGACGTCGCCGGCGCGCCGTGGCGCGATGCGATAGGGCACGGGGCGGCCGCTGGCACGCTCGAAGGCGGCCACCACCTCGAGCACGCTGTGGCCGCGGCCGGTGCCCAGGTTGACGGTGAAACTCTGGCCCTTGCCCAGCAAGGTTTGCAGCGCGGCAACGTGGCCGCGCGCAAGATCCATCACATGGATGAAGTCGCGCACGCCGGTGCCGTCGGGTGTGGGGTAGTCGCCGCCGAACACACCGAGCTGCTCGCGCACACCCACGGCCACCTGCGCTACATAGGGCATGAGGTTGTTCGGAATGCCGGCCGGGTCCTCGCCGATCAGGCCGCTGGGGTGGGCACCCACCGGGTTGAAGTAACGCAGCGTGCCGATGCGCCAGTGCGGCTGCGCAATGCGCAGCGCGGTGAGCATGTCCTCGATGACCAGTTTGGTGTGGCCATAGGGGTTGGTGTGGCTGCGCGGAAAGTCCTCCGTGATGGGCACGGAGGCCGGGTCGCCGTAGACGGTGGCGCTGCTGGAGAAGACCAGGGTGGGGGTGTCACCAGCGTCTTGGGCGGCGCCGCCCATGGCCTGCAGCAGGCTGGTGGCGCCGCCCAGGTTGTTGCGGTAGTACTTGAGCGGGTCGGCCACGCTCTCGCCCACGGCCTTGTCGCCCGCGAAGTGCACCACGCCTACGGGGCGGTGGCGCTTCAGCACGCCGGTCAGCCAGGGCGTGTCGAGCACGTCGCCACGCTCCAGAGCAAGTGCGCGGCCGGTGATGCGTTGCAGGCGCTCCAGCACCACTGGGTGGCTGTTGGCGAAGTTGTCGAGGATGACGGGCTCGAAGCCCGCCTCAACCAGGGCCACCGCGGTGTGGCTGCCGATGTAGCCGGCCCCGCCCGTGAGCAGGATCTTCGCGGCCTCGCTCATGCGGGCTTGGGCTCGCGGCCGTAGCGGTCCTCGAGGCGCACGATGTCGTCTTCGCCGAGGTAGGCGCCCGATTGCACCTCGATCATCTCGAGCTCCATCTTGCCGGGGTTGTGCAGGCGGTGCACCTCGCCAATGGGGATGTAGGTGGACTGGTTCTCGGAAAGCAGGAAGACCTCTTGCCCGCGCGTGACCTCGGCGGTGCCTTTGACCACGATCCAGTGTTCGGCCCGGTGGTGGTGCTTCTGCAGGCTCAGCGAAGCGCCGGGTTTGACGCCGATGCGTTTGACCTGAAAGCGCTCGCCCATGTCGACGCTGTCGTACCAGCCCCAGGGCCTCGCAACGCGGCGGTGCACGGCCGCCTGCGGCACGGCCTGTTTCGACAGATGGGCCACCACGTCCTTCACCTGCTCGGCGTGATCGCGTTGGGCGACCAGCAGCGCATCGGGCGTGTCCACGATGAGCAGATCCTGTGTGCCCAGCGCCACAACGGGCCGGTGCGGCGCGTGGATGAAGGTGTTGCGCGCCTGCAGGGCATGGCCTTGCCCGCGCACGCGGTTGCCTGCATCGTCGGCGGGGGCGAGGTCGGCCACGGCGTTCCAGCTGCCGACGTCGCTCCACTGGCCCTGGAAAGGCACCACGGCCACATCGTCGTGCGGTTCCATCACCGCGTAGTCGATGCTTTGCGAGCGGCAGGCCAGGAAGGCCGCAGCCTGCGGGCGCACGAGGGCGACGCGGCCGATGGTTTCGGTGGTTGCGCTGACCATGGCCTGCTCGCAGGCCGCCCAGATATCGGGTGCATGGCGTTGCAGCGCAGCCTTCAGCGTGCTGGCCTTGACGAGGAAGATGCCTGCGTTCCAGAGCACGCCGCCCTTGAGAAGCAGTTGCGCGGCGGCCGCGGGTTGGGGCTTCTCGATGAAGCGGGCCACGCGCCGGCTGCCATCGGCGCGCGCGTCGCCTTGCTCGATGTAGCCGTATGCGCTGCTGGGAAAGGTGGGCACCACTCCGAACGTGACGATGGCGCCGGCCCCGGCGGCCGCAGCGCCCTGGCGTACCGTTTCACCGAACGCCACGGGGTCGGGGATGTGGTGGTCGGAGGGGCAGAACAACAGCAGCGCGTCACCCTGGGTCTGGGCGTGGAGCACGGCCAGTGCCATGGCCGCAGCGGTGTTGCGCGCCGCCGGCTCCAGCACCACCGTACCGCGCTGCCCGGCGCGCTCGATCTCGTCGGCCACCAGAAAACGGTGATCCTCCGAGGCGATGCACAGGGCTGGTTCATCGCACCAGGCAAGGCGTTCGAGCGTCAGCCGCAGCAGCGACTTGTCGCCCACCAGGGGTACGAACTGTTTGGGGAGACTCTGGCGCGACAGGGGCCACAGGCGTGTGCCCGAGCCGCCGCACAGCACAACAGGTGTGATGTTCATGTGACGGTTGTTACCACATTCGTGTAAGGAGGCACGACTCGCCTGGAGATCGCTGCCCGCCTCGTAGGCTGTCGGTATTATGGTTGGCTCCATCGACTCCAGACACTGAATTGTTCCAAGCCATGACGATCCGAAAAGCCGTTTTCCCCGTGGGTGGCCTGGGCACCCGCTTTCTTCCTGCCACCAAGGCCATCCCCAAGGAGATGCTGCCGGTGGTGGACAAGCCGCTGATGCAGTACGCCGTCGAAGAGGCCTACGCGGCGGGCATCCGCGAGATGATCTTCGTCACCGGCCGCAACAAGCGGGCGATCGAGGACCATTTCGATGTCGCCTACGAGCTCGAGACCGAGCTGGAGGCGGCGGGCAAAGGGGCGTTGCTCGAGTTGGTGACATCGATCAAGCCTGACGACATGGATTGTTTCTATGTGCGCCAGCCCCGAGCCCTGGGCCTGGGCCATGCGGTGCTGTGCGCCGAACGCATGGTGGGCAATGAGCCGTTTGCTGTGCTGCTCGCCGACGACCTGATGATCGGGCGCGAGCAAATGCACGGCGGCCCCACCGTGCTGGCCCAGATGGTCAAGGCCTACGAACAGAGCCCGGGCACCGTGCTCGCTGTGCAGGACGTGCCGCGCGCCGAGACCCGGCGCTACGGCGTGGTGGATGTGCATGGAGCGAGTGCGGCGCTGGCCGAGGTGTTTGCCATGGTGGAGAAGCCCGCGCCCGAGAAGGCGCCGTCGACACTGGCGGTGGCGGGGCGTTACATCCTCACCCCTGCGGTGTTTGAAAGCATCCGGCAGCAGCCGCGTGGCGCCGGGGGCGAAATCCAGCTCACCGATGGCATCGCCGCGCTCATCGACAAGGAGCGCGTTCAGGCGTTTCGCTACGACGGCAAACGCTACGACTGCGGCAGCAAGGAAGGCTTCCTGGAGGCCACGATCGACCTCGCACTCGCCAATGCCGAATTGAGCGGCGCGGTGCGCGCCCACCTGCAGCGCGTAATGGGCTGAGGCCCGCGCGACTGCAGTCGTTCAGGGCCCGAACAGAAACACCGCCGGCTGCGCCAGCGGAAGGGCGTCGCGCCATGCGGCGTGCTTGCGCCACTGCGACACGGGTGCGCTGCGCACCGCCTGTGTGGGCAGGCCCAGTGCGCAGGCCACAGCCAGGCGTGTGGCAGGCTGCAGGTGCTCCAGCAAGGCTTGCAGCAGCGCCATGTTGCGGTAGGGCGTCTCGATCAGGATCTGCGTTTGCCCGCTGCGGGTGGCCTGCGCTTCGAGTTCACGCAGGCGCTTGGCGCGTGCGGCGGCATCCTGCGGGACGTAGCCTACGAAGGCAAAGTGCTGCCCGTTCAGCCCGCTGGCAGCCAGGCCGAGCATGAGCGAAACCGGCCCGACCAGCGCGATCACCTCCAGGCCCAGGGCATGTGCGGCGCGCACCACGCTGCTGCCGGGGTCTGCCACGGCGGGCATGCCGGCCTCGCTCAGCATGCCCATGTCGTGGCCCTGCAGCACGGGCGCGAGCAGCGCGCGGGCGTCGTCGTCGAGCGCGCTGGCCGTGTGGTCCCCTTGTTTGTGCGCCTGGCGCGGCAGCTCGGCGATCTGCTGCGCCTGCAGAGGGGCGGCCAGCGGGCTCACGCTGTCGACCCGCTTGAGAAACGCGCGTGCGCTTTTGGCGTTCTCGGCAATCCAGTGGGTCAGGCGTGCGGCCGTGGCGATGGTTTCGCCTGGCAGCGCCTGTGGCAGAGGTTGTGGTTCGGCGCCAAAGTCGAGCGGCGTCGGCACCAGGTACAGGCGGCCCGGCTTCACGGAACCTGGACTCCGGCCGCGCGCAGCAGGCGGCATGTGCGGATGAGGGGCAGGCCCACCAGCGCTGTCGGGTCGTCGCTGTCGATGCGATCGAGCAGGGCAATGCCCAGCCCCTCGCTTTTGGCGCTGCCCGCGCAGTCGTACGGCCGCTCGGTGCGCAGGTAGCGTTCGATCTCGTCGTCCCCGAGTTCGCGGAACTGCACGCGCACCGGCGCCAGTTCCGTGGCCTCGAAGCCGCTCTCCAGGCAGACCACCGCCAGCGCGGTCTGGAACACCACGGCCTGCCCGCGCATGCGCCTCAACTGCTCGACGGCGCGTTCGTGTGTGCCTGGCTTGCCAAGGGGCTCGCCGTGCAGATCGGCCACCTGGTCACTGCCGATCACCACGGCATCGGGGCGCTGTCGGGCCACGGCCCGCGCCTTGGCCAGTGCCAGGCGCTGAGCCAGGGCCGAGGGAGTCTCTTCGGGCAGTGGCGTTTCGTCGACGCCCGGTGCGAGCACCTCGAAGGGCAATCCCAGGCGCTGCAACAGTTCGCGTCGGTAGCGCGAGGTCGATCCGAGCACCAGGGCGCGGGGGAGGAAGGAGTCGTTCGGCATGCCCCTATTGTGAAGACCCCTCCCTACAATCGCCGGATGCCTTCCGCCCCGAAGCCCTCCACAGGGCCTTTCAATCCCCGCCGCCTCGATGCGCTGCGCTTCGCCCAGTCCGGCGCCAAATTGACCGGTGAGTTGGCACTCACCGAACTGGGTCGCCTGGCGCAGGATTTGTCGGGCCCGATCGCGCCCGACGCGCGCGCGAGCTGGTCGGCCCAGGGCGCATCGCGTCCCGGCCCTGTGGGTTCCGAACCCCAGCCATGGCTGCACCTGCAGGTGCGGGCAATGGTGCCGCTGGCCTGTCAGCGCTGTCTGGCGGCCGTCGGCACCGAGTTGCTGGTCGATCGCTGGTTCCGTTTCGTGGCCGACGAGGCCACCGCCGAGGCCCAGGACGACGACTCCGAGGAAGATCTGTTGGCCCTGGAGCCGCGCCCCGATCTGGCGGACGTGATCGAGGACGAGCTCATCATGGCGCTACCACTGGTGCCCATGCATGAGCGCTGCCCGGCCCCGCACGCCGCATTGCAGGCCGTCCGGCCGGATGAAGGCCCTCCCGATGCCGGGCGCCTCCATCCGTTCGCGGCCCTTGAGAAGCTCAAGGGCCGCCGCTGATGGCTGGCTTGGGCGCAAGGTCGTTCACGGGCTATAATGTCCGGCTTTGCGCCAGGGCGGGCCAGGGGTGTCGAATGAATGGCCTGGCTGCGGTGTCCCTCACAGACGGTTGCTGTCTGAGGGGCGCGACGAGCCGGCCCACGACGCTCTTCCGTCCCAATCCAACATTCCCAGGAGCCCAACATGGCTGTCCAGCAGAACAAAAAATCGCCCTCCAAGCGTGGCATGCACCGCTCGCACAACGCGCTGGGCGTGCCCGGTATTGCCGTCGAACCCACCACGGGCGAAACGCATCTGCGCCACCACATCAGCCCGAACGGTTTCTACCGCGGGCGCCAGGTGCTGAAGAACAAGTCCGAAGCCTGATCGAAGGGCTGGCCGCGACGCGCCACTCGGCGTTCGCGGATTCACGGAGAAACGGGCCCGCATGCGGGCCTTTTTCATTACAAAAAGCGCGTTCCGCGCAACCGATCGGGATGTGGAGATGATCACCGTCGCTGTGGATTGCATGGGGGGAGACGTCGGCCCGGTCACCACCATGCCGGCCTGCCTACAGTTCCTGACATCGCATCCCGACGCCAGGCTGCTTCTGGTGGGGCGGCCTGATGCGCTGCGCGCCTGGCCTGGCCTGCTCGACCATCCGCGTTGCACCATCGTGCCGGCCAGCGAGGTGGTGGCCATGGACGATCCGATCGAGATCGCGCTGCGTCGCAAAAAGGATTCGTCCATGCGCGTGGCGATCCAGCAGGTCAAGGAGGGGCATGCGCAAGCGGCGGTGTCGGCTGGCAACACCGGTGCGTTGATGGCGATTGCCCGCTACCTGCTCAAGACGCTTGAAGGCATCGAGCGCCCGGCCATCGCTACCCAGATGCCCAATGCGGCGGGGGGGGCTACCACTGTGCTCGACCTCGGAGCGAATGTGGATTGCAGCGCCGAGCATCTTTTGCAGTTTGCGGTGATGGGCTCGGCGCTGGTGGCCGCGATCACGGGGCGCGATGCGCCCTCGGTCGGGCTGCTCAATGTGGGCGAAGAGGTCATCAAGGGCAGCGAGGTCATCAAGCAGGCCGGGCAGTTGCTGCGCAATGCGGCGCTGTCGGGGGATCTCAACTTCCATGGCAACGTGGAAGGCAACGACATCTTCAAGGGCACCACCGATATCGTGGTCTGCGACGGCTTCGTCGGCAATGTCGCGCTCAAGGCGAGCGAGGGGCTTGCGTCGATGATTGCCGGGTTCATTCGCGAGGAATTCACACGCAGCCTGTGGCGCAAGTTGACGGCTCTGGTGGCGATGCCGGTGCTCAATGCGTTTCGCGATCGCGTCGATCACCGCCGCTACAACGGCGCGGCCTTGCTCGGTCTGCAGGGGCTGGTGTTCAAGAGCCACGGTTCGGCCGATGCGTTCGCCTTCGAGAATGCCCTGGCACGCGCTTATGATGCGGCCTCCCGTGGCCTGCTCGACAACGTGCGGCAGCGCATCTCACGCGCCCGGCCGTTGCTCTCACCTGACACCGTGAGCGAGCTCGGCAACATTCCCACCATCTGAGCGACCCCCGCCAGACATGACCCGTTTCTCCCGCATCACCGGCACCGGCAGCCATCTGCCGCCGCGCCGGCTCACCAACGACGACATGGTGGCCATGCTGGCACCGCGTGGTGTCGAAACCAGCGATCAATGGATCATCGAGCGCACCGGCATTCGCGCGCGCCATTTTGCCGATGACGGCGTGTTCGCGAGCGACCTCGGTTTGCTCGCGGCACAGGCCGCGCTGCAGGCGGCAGGTCGCCGTGCCGACGAGATCGACCTCATCGTGGTGGCCACGTCCACACCGGACATGGTGTTTCCCTCCACCGCGGCGATCATCCAGAACAAGCTGGGTATTGCCGGTTGCCCGGCGTTTGACGTTCAGGCCGTGTGCAGCGGCTTTGTGTATGCGATCACTGTGGCCGACGCGATGATCCGTACGGGCAGCGCGAACCGTGCGTTGGTGATCGGCACCGAAATCTTCTCCCGCCTGCTCGATTTCAATGACCGCACCACCTGCGTGCTGTTCGGCGACGGCGCCGGGGCTGTGGTGCTGGAAGCATCCGGCACGCCTGGCATTCTGGCGAGCGATCTCCATGCCGACGGCAAACACGTCGGCATCCTGTGTGTGCCCGGCCACGTATCGGGTGGGAATGTGCTGGGCGACCCGTTGCTCAAGATGGATGGGCAGGCGGTATTCAAGCTGGCGGTGGGCGTGCTCGAAGAGGCCGCGCGCGCCGTTCTCGCCAAGGCGGGGCGCGCCGATGCCGACATTGACTGGCTGATCCCGCATCAGGCGAATATCCGCATCATGCAAAGCACGGCGAAGAAGCTGAAGCTGCCGCTGGACAAGCTCGTGGTCACGGTGGATGAACACGGCAACACCTCCGCGGCATCCATTCCGCTCGCACTTGATCACGCTGTGCGCGCGGGCAAGGTCAAGGCCGGTGACACCGTCATGCTGGAAGGCGTGGGTGGTGGGTTTACCTGGGGTGCGGTGCTGCTCGATTTCTGAGCCCGCGGCGCCCTTGCGACGACAACGACGAGAGACAACCGAACGATGAAACCCTTTGCATTCGTGTTCCCTGGACAGGGTTCGCAAGCTGTGGGCATGCTCGACGCCTGGGGTGATCACCCCGCGGTGGTCGAGTCGCTGGGCGAGGCGTCCGAAGCGCTGGGCGAGGACGTGGGCAAGCTGATTCGCGAAGGCCCCAAAGAAGCATTGGCGCTGACCACGAATACGCAGCCGGTGATGCTGGTGGCGGGCGTGGCCGCTTGGCGTGTATGGCGCGCCGAGGGCGGCGCGTTGCCCGCTGTGGTGGCGGGGCATTCGCTGGGCGAGTACGCCGCGCTGGTGGCCGCTGGGTCGCTCACACTCGCGCAAGCGGCGCCCTTGGTGCGCTTTCGTGCTGCCGCCATGCAGGACGCGGTGCCGGTGGGTACCGGTGCCATGGCCGCTATCCTGGGCATGGCGTCAGAACAAGTGAAGGCGGGTTGCGCCGAAGCCCAGGCCACGTTTGCTGTCGGCAGCGGCGAGGTGGTCGAGGCTGTCAACTTCAACGACCCGATGCAGACCGTGATCGCGGGCAGCAAAGCCGCGGTGGAGAAGGCGTGCGAAGTGCTCAAAGCCAACGGTGCCAAACGGGCGTTGCCCCTGCCGGTGTCGGCACCATTCCACTCAAGCCTCATGAAGCCGGCGGCCGAGCGCCTGCGCGAGAAGCTCGCCCAGACCACGCTGTTGGCGCCACAAATCCCGCTCGTCAACAACATCGATGTCCTTGCCGAGACCGATCCGGATCGCATTCGCGATGCGCTGTACCGCCAGGCCTTTGGTCCGGTCCGCTGGGTCGAATGCGTGCAGGCCATTCAGGCGCGGGGCGTTGGCACCCTGGTCGAGTGCGGCCCGGGCAAGGTGCTGGCGGGCATGACCAAGCGAATCGACGCTGCCTTGCAGGGTGCTGCGGTGTACGACCCGGCGTCGTTGGGTGAAGTCAGAGCCTTGCTGGCCTGAGACCGGAGAAACACATGTCGGAAGTGAAATTCGCGGGCCAGGTGGCCCTTGTCACGGGTGCCTCGCGCGGCATCGGTGCCGCCATCGCACACGAACTGGCGCAACAGGGGGTGATCGTGGTGGGCACGGCCACCAGCGCCGACGGGGCAGCCAAGGTCGATGCCGTGCTCAAGGCCGTGCCCGGTGCGGGCGCAGGAAGCCGCGGCGCGGTGCTCGATGTCAACGACCTCGAGGCTTGCGACGCGTTGATCGACGAAATCGTCAAAGCCCATGGTGCGCTGCACGTGCTGGTCAACAACGCGGGCATCACGCGCGACATGCTGGCCATGCGCCTGAAGGATGCCGATTGGGACGCGGTGCTGGACACCAACCTCAAGGCCGTCTTCCGTCTCAGCCGTGCCGTCATGCGGCCCATGATGAAGCAGCGCTACGGCCGCATCATCAGCATCACCAGTGTGGTGGGTGCTTCGGGCAACGCCGGTCAGGCCAACTACGCGGCCGCGAAGGCAGGTGTGGCCGGCATGACACGCGCGCTGGCGCGTGAACTCGGCAGCCGCAACATCACCGTCAACTGTGTGGCACCCGGGTTCATCGAGACCGACATGACCGCCTCGCTGCCCGAAGAGCAGCAGAAGGCGTTGCTGGGCCAGATTCCCCTCGGCCACCTGGGCAAACCCGCCGACATCGCGCATGCGGTGGCCTTTCTCGCCGGGCCGCACGCGGCCTATGTCACCGGTCAGGAATTGCACGTCAACGGCGGCATGTTCATGGCCTGAGTCGGGCGTTCGTCGCCCGGCTGCCCCTTCATCATCCCCCGGCTAAAATGCCGGGCTTGCATTCCAACCACCCTTTGAGGGACCTATGAGCGATATCGAAGCACGCGTCAAGAAGATCATTGCCGAACAACTCGGCGTGGAAGAAGGCCAAGTCACGAACGAGAAGGCCTTCGTTGCCGACCTCGGTGCCGACTCGCTGGACACCGTGGAGCTCGTGATGGCCCTCGAAGACGAGTTCGGCATCGAGATCCCCGACGAGGAAGCCGAGAAGATCACCACGGTGCAGAACGCCATCGATTACGCGCTCAAGCACCAGAAAGCCTGATCGCCCCATGAGCCGTCGTCGCGTTGTCGTGACCGGCCTGGGTTGCATCAGCCCCGTGGGCAACACGGTGGACGATGCCTGGGCCAACCTCGTTGCCGGCCGGTCCGGCATCGCCGCGATCACCAAGTTCGATGCATCGAACATGGCCTGTCGCATTGCGGGGGAGGTCAAGGGTTTCGAACTCGAGTCCTACATGAGCGCCAAAGAGGCGCGCACGATGGACACCTTCATCCATTACGGTATCGCCGCCGCGCATCAGGCAGTGGTTGATTCGGGCTTGCCCACGGGCGAGGCCCTGGATGAGGAAACCGCCACGCGCATCGGCTGCATCATCGGCTCGGGCATTGGCGGCCTGCCGCTGATCGAAGAGACGCATTCCGAGCTGGTCAATCGCGGCCCGCGGCGCATCTCGCCATTCTTCGTGCCGGCCTCGATCATCAACATGATCTCGGGCCACGTGTCGATGCGCTTCGGCTTCAAAGGACCGAATCTGGCGGTCGTCACGGCCTGCACCACCGGGCTGCACGCCATTGGTGAAGGCGCGCGCAAGATCGAATACGGCGACGCCGACGTGATCGTGGCCGGTGGAGCCGAGGCCACCGTGTCTCCGTTAGGCATAGGTGGTTTTGCCGCCATGCGCGCGCTCTCGACCCGCAACGACGACCCGGCCACCGCATCCCGCCCGTGGGACAAGGACCGCGATGGCTTCGTGTTGGGCGAGGGGGCTGGCGTGGTGGTGCTCGAGGAGTACGAGCACGCCAAGGCCCGTGGCGCAAAAATCTACGCCGAGCTCGTGGGCTACGGCATGAGTGCCGATGCGGGCCACATGACCGCACCGAACATGGATGGCCCGCGCCGTGCCATGGTCAATGCCCTGCGCAATGCCGGTATCAACCCCGATCAGGTGGACTACCTGAACGCGCACGGCACTTCCACGCCGCTGGGCGATATCAACGAATCCAACGCCATCAAGGCCGCACTGGGCGATCACGCCAAGAAGATGGTGGTGAGCTCCACCAAGTCGATGACCGGGCACCTGCTGGGCGGCGCCGGCGGCATCGAGAGCGTGTTCACTGTGCTGGCGGTTCACCATCAGAAGATTCCGCCAACGATCAACATCTTCAACCAGGATCCGGAGTGCGATCTCGACTACTGCGCCAATACCGCGCGTGACCACACAGTGAACGTGGCGCTGAAGAACAATTTCGGCTTCGGCGGCACCAACGGCACCCTGGTGTTCAAGCGCGTCTGAGCCCGGACCTTCATGCGCAATGCCCCATCGGTGAGTTACCCGGCGGGGCATTGCGCTTTCTGGGTGGGCCTCTTGCTGGGCATGGGTGCCTTGCTGGCGGGCACGCTCCTGCTGGCCTGGCCCGCTTTGCCCGGTGCCGCCGGATGGGGGGCTGGTCTGGCGCTGGCCCTGTGGGCAGGCATGGCCGCGCGCAGTCTCTTGCGCCAACCCTCGGGGTGGCTGCACTACAACGGTACCTCGGATGGTTCCGATATTGGCGGCGTGGGATGGGCCTGGTTGCCCTCTCAGATCGCGACACCCGTGCCTTTGGGCAAACTCCGGGTGGTGGCCGATTTGCAGCACAGTCTCTTGCTCGAAATGTCGGCGGCTGGTCCTGTGCCGCGCTGGATCTGGCTGAGCGCCTCGCGTGCGCCGGCCGGTTGGCTTGCGCTGCGCCGCGCGCTGATGGCCATGGCGCCTGGATGAGACCGGGGTGGGCAACCCCTTCGGGTATAGTGCGCCGCGCATGAGTCCGGAAGACCACACCGCTCCGCCGCCGCCCGATAGCGACGCCATGCTGGTGCAGCGGACCCTGGCCGGCGAGCAGCGCGCGTACGACCTGCTCGTGATCAAGTACCAGCGGCGCGTCGAGCGCCTGATCGGGCGCATGGTGCGCGATGTCGACCTGGTGCAGGACATCGCCCAGGAAACCTTCATTCGCGCTTACCGGGCCCTGGCCCAGTTCCGGGGTGATGCCCAGTTCTACACCTGGCTGTACCGGATCGCGGTCAACACCGCCAAGAAGCAGTTGCTGGAACTCAAAAGAGACCCTTTGGTCTACCAATCCCAGCTCAAATCCGCGGAAGACGATGAAACTTCCTCCCCGGAGCGCGAACTAAACGCCCATGTTGCCGACACCGAAACGCCCGAAGCGGTGTTGGCGAGCAAGGAAATCGCCAATGCGGTCAACGCCGCGATGGATGCCTTGCCCGAGGAACTGCGCATGGCCATCACCCTGCGCGAAATCGAAGGCCTGAGTTACGAAGAAATCGCCCAAGCCCTGGAATGTCCGATCGGTACGGTGCGCTCGCGCATCTTCCGTGCGCGTGAAGCCATCTCCGCGCGCATCAAGCCCATGCTCGACCGCCAGTCGGGCAAGCGCTGGTGAGAACCGTCCCGACTGAGGTAGCCACGATGAACCCGCTGCACGAACCCGACCACCACTCCCTGCAGGACGAGCAGGTTTCCGCTCTGTGTGACGGCGCCTTGAACGCGCGGGAACTCGACGAGTTGCTCGAGCGCTGTCATGGCAATGGCGATGTGCAGTCGCGATGGCAGTGCTACCAACTCATCGGTGAGGTGCTGCGCGGTCAACCCTTGGTGCTGCCGGCTTGCGCGCCGAGCGCTTTTCTTGATCGCCTGCATGCCGGGCTCAAGAGCGAATCGCCTGCGCTGCGCGCACCCACGGAGCCAGCGCCGACGTTCGAGGTGCGTGGGTTGGCGGCCAACGATGCCGTTTTTCGCTGGAAGCTCGTTTCGGGCCTGGCCAGCGTCGTGGCTCTCGCGGCCATTGGCTGGAACTTGCTGGCCGTGGCTGAGCCCGCTGTTCGAGGCTCGGCCGAACTGGCGCAGAGTGCGCCGGCGGCCGCCACAACCATTCCGGTCGCCAATGTGGCGCCCGCCGCCATCGCCCCTGCTGCCGAACCCCGGGCGGTGGTGGTGTCCACTCCGCAAGGGCGTGTCATTCGCGATGCCGCGCTCGAGCGCCTGCTCGCCGAGCACCGCCAGCATGGCGGCATGTCCGCGTTCCAGACGTCCACCGGCTTCATCCGCAACGCCACCTATGACGCCGATGCCCGCTGAGACCTCCACAAGCGTTGCCCGCATGTGCTTGGGCCACCGGCGGCTGTTTCTACGCCACAACACAGCGCCCGGGCTGCGTCGCTTGGGGGCCGCGTTGATCGTGTCGGCGTGTGCTGGGTGGGGCATCACGCCCGCGTTGGCTCAGGGGCAGGAGGCGGCCGCTCAGCCGCAGGTACGCGGCGTCAACGAATGGCTGACGCGCATGCACGAGGCTTCGCGCTACCGCGCCTACACGGGCACGCTGGTGGTGACGGCGGGCTCCGCGATGTCGGCCGCCAAGATCTGGCATGTCTGTGACGGCAACCAGCAGATGGAGCGGGTGGAGACGCTCACTGGTGCTCCACGTACCACCATTCGTCGCAATAGCGAGGTCATCACCTTCGAACCCGAAACGCGCAAGGCGGTCGTGGAAAAACGCGAATCGCTGGGCATGTTTCCCGATCTTCTGCGAGCGCCCAAGAACCAGATCCCGCAGCTCTACGGCTCGCGGGAAGTGGGCACGCAACGCGTGGCGGGCCATCTGTCCGACATGGTCGAGATTCAGCCGCGCGACGAATTTCGCTTCGGGTATCGCATCTGGTCCGAGCAGAAGTCCGGCCTTGTGATCAAGTTGCAGACACTGGATGGTCGAGGGCGTGTGATCGAGCAAGTGGCGTTTTCCGAGTTGCAACTCGATGCGCCTGTCAGCATGGACAAGCTGGTGCGCCTGATGAAGGACACGCGCGGCTACGAGGTGGTCAAGCCCACCCTGCGCAAAACCACCCCGCAGGCGGAAGGTTGGCGCCTCAGTGACAACGTGCCTGGTTTTGCGCCGATGAGTTGCCACACGCGCGACGCCGATGGCTCGGCCGCGCCAGGTCAGGCACCGATGCAATGGGTGTTCTCAGACGGCCTTGCCTCGGTCTCACTGTTCGTCGAACCTTTCGACCCCCAACGCCATGGCCAAGAGGGGGAAGCGGCACTGGGCGCCACCCATTCCGTGAGCCGACGCGTTGGTGAGCATTGGGTTACGGCCGTTGGCGAGGTGCCCGCCGCCACCCTGCAGCGCTTCGCGCAGGCCCTTGAACGCATTCGCTGAACCCCGACATTCGTCAGGTTCGCCTCGTGTCGGCGTTGCCCGGCTGGGGTTTTCGTTTCTGCTTGTTTGAAGGAAGAGATCGATGACCACTCAGTTCTCTCGCTCGCTGTGCTCGTTGGCCCTGGCGGTCGCCGTTACCGCGGTGGGCTCTGCGGCATTGTTTGTTCACCAACCTGCCGTGGCTCAGCCGGCTCCCACCAATTCGCGCGGCTTGCCCGATTTCACCGATCTTGTTGACGTGGTGGGCCCCTCGGTCGTCAACATCCGCACGTTGGAGCGCAATGCCGGGCGCAATGCACAAGGTGCTCCGGACGAAGAGATGCTGGAGTTCTTCCGGCGCTTCGGTATCCCGATCCCGCCCGGCGCCATACCCCGCAGCCCGCGTCAGCAGAACCCTGAGGGCGGCGAAGCCCGCCCACGCGGCGTGGGTTCAGGCTTCGTGCTCAGCGCCGACGGTCTCATCATGACCAATGCGCACGTGGTCGATGGTGCCGACGAACTTATCGTTACCCTGCCCGACAAGCGCGAGTTCAAGGCGCGCGTGGTGGGAGCGGACAAACGCACCGATGTCGCGGTGGTCAAGATCGAGACCAGTGGGCTCACGCCGGTGAAGGTGGGCGACGTGAATCGTTTGCGGGTCGGCGAATGGGTGATGGCGATCGGTTCCCCGTTCGGGCTGGAAAACACGGTCACTGCGGGCATCGTGAGCGCCAAGCAGCGCGACACAGGTGACTACCTGCCCTTCATCCAGACCGATGTGGCCATCAACCCAGGTAACTCCGGGGGGCCACTGATCAACATGCGTGGTGAGGTGGTCGGGATCAACAGCCAGATCTACTCGCGCTCCGGCGGGTTTCAGGGCATCTCGTTTGCCATTCCCATCGACGAGGCTGTGCGCGTATCGGATGAGTTGCGCGCCAGTGGTCGCGTGACACGTGGGCGCATCGGTGTGCGTATCGATCAGGTCAGCAAGGAAGTCGCCGAGTCTCTGGGGATGGGGCAGCCCAAGGGTGCCCTTGTGCGTGGCGTGGAGCCCGATTCGCCCGCGGCCAAGGCTGGCGTCGAGCCGGGAGACATCATCCTCAAGTTCGATGGCAAGGAGATCGACAAATCCGTCGACCTGCCTCGTTTGGTGGGCAATACGCGCCCTGGCACGCGCAGTGCCCTGACGGTATTGCGCCGCGGTGCGCAGCGCGACCTCAGTGTGGTGGTGGCTGAGCTTGAACCGGAGCAACCCGAGGCACGTGCCGCCGCGACGCCCGAGCCAACACCTGCGCCAGCCGGTGGTGCGGTGCAGGCCATGGGGTTGTTGCTGGCAGAGTTGGGCGCTGCGGACGCCAAGAGCCTGAATGTGCGTGGTGGTGTGCGAGTAGCTGGCGCCACCGGCGCGGCAGCGCGCGCCGGCGTGCGTGAAGGCGATGTGATCGTGGCGGTGGCGAACACCGACGTGGCGTCCATCAAGGATGTGGAGACGGTATTGTCCAAGTCGGACAAGAGTCGCCCGGTCACCCTGTTGTTGCGTCGCGGGGAATGGGCGCAGTACGCGGTGGTGCGCCCGCAAAGGTGAGCGCCAATCCCTGGCTTCAAGCAATATCCCCGGCCTGGCCCGGGTCATATGCTCCGTCCGTCGTCGGGTGGTCGATTCGCCACAGGGCGAGTCAGGTGCACATTCGGGGTGTTCGGATCAAAAAGTTAGTTAACACTGACTTTTGACCGTTCAGTCTTGACCATATTCGATAAAATCCGCGGCCAGCGATGGCGATTGATGCGATACCAACCCAGGTCAATTCATGATGCGGGATGGCGGATGAGCGGTTGGCCACGCTTCCACAAGCGGTTCACAACTTGTCCAGATGTTTTGTGAATTTCTTGTTGATAACCCTTGTGTTGCGGCCCGGCGACAAGGGGTTTGAGGCGGTTGGCGGCTGTGCGGGAGGGGCTTTTTGCCTACAATGAAACCCCAACTATCGCAGTTGCCATTGATTGTTGGTTACGGGCGCGTCAGCAGCTGACGCGCCCTTTTTTATGGTCTCGCGCGCGGCACGCAAGGTGCGCCGGGCCGTGAGTGAGAGTCCGGTTTCTTCGATGAATCACATCCGCAACTTTTCCATCATCGCGCACATCGATCATGGCAAGTCCACCCTGGCCGATCGCATCATTTCGCGCTGTGGCGGACTGTCCGATCGGGAAATGAGCGAGCAGGTGCTTGACTCGATGGACATCGAGAAGGAGCGCGGCATCACCATCAAGGCGCAGACGGCAGCGCTGCAGTACGTTGCGCGCGATGGCAGAACCTACAACCTCAATCTGATCGACACGCCCGGCCACGTCGACTTCAGTTACGAGGTCTCACGCTCGCTGTCCGCATGCGAGGGGGCGCTGCTGGTGGTCGATGCCAGTCAGGGCGTGGAAGCCCAAACGGTTGCCAACTGCTACACCGCGCTCGACCTGGGTGTGGAGGTGCTGCCGGTTCTCAACAAGATGGATTTGCCCAATGCCGACCCTGACAACGCCAAGCGCGAAGTCGAGGATGTGATCGGCATCGATGCCAGTGAAGCCATTCCCTGCTCGGCCAAGACCGGCATGGGCGTGGAGGACATTCTGGAGGCGGTGGTGGCCAAGGTGCCTTCGCCGCGAGGCAGGCTCGACGCACCGCTGCGCGCCATGATCATCGACAGCTGGTACGACGCCTACGTGGGTGTGGTGATGCTGGTGCGCGTGGTCGATGGTCGATTGGGCAAGGGCGAGCGCATCAAACTGATGGCCACGAATGCTGTCTACAACGCCGACAGCCTGGGTGTGTTCACCCCGGGAAACCAACCGCGCGAGTCGCTCGAAGCCGGGGAGGTGGGCTACATCATCGCCGGCATCAAGGAGCTGCAGGCGGCGAAGGTGGGCGACACGGTGACGTTGGAGAAGAAGCTGCCGAACAACGCCGGGCCGGCGAGCGAGCCGTTGTCGGGTTTCAAGGAAGTTCAGCCTCAGGTGTTCGCCGGGCTGTACCCGACAGAGGCCAACCAGTACGACGCCTTGCGCGACGCGCTCGAGAAGCTCAAGCTCAACGACGCTTCCTTGCATTACGAGCCTGAGGTGTCGCAAGCCCTGGGCTTCGGTTTCCGGTGCGGCTTCCTGGGGCTGCTGCACATGGAGATCGTGCAGGAGCGTCTGGAGCGAGAATTTGATCAAGATCTGATCACCACGGCGCCGAGCGTCGTCTACCAGGTGGTGCGCGGCGATGGCGAGGTTCTCATGGTCGAGAACCCGTCCAAGATGCCAGACGCGGGCCGCATCGAGGAGATCCGCGAGCCCATCGTGACCGTGCACCTGTACATGCCGCAGGAATATGTGGGCCCGGTGATGACCCTGGCCAATCAGAAGCGCGGCGTCCAAATGAACATGGCCTATCACGGCAAACAGGTCATGCTGACCTACGAGTTGCCGCTGGGCGAAATCGTGCTGGACTTCTTCGACAAGCTCAAATCCGTGAGCCGCGGCTACGCAAGCATGGACTACGAGTTCAAGGAGTACCGCAAGTCCGATGTCGTCAAGGTCGACATCCTGCTCAACGGCGACAAGGTGGACGCGCTGTCCATCATCGTGCACCGCACCCAGGCACAGTATCGAGGCCGTGCGGTCGCGGCAAAGATGCGCGAGATCATCAGCCGCCAGCAATTCGACGTGGCCATTCAGGCGGCAATCGGCGGCAACGTCGTTGCACGCGAAACCATCAAGGCGCTGCGCAAGAACGTGCTGGCAAAATGCTACGGCGGCGACATCACCCGCAAGCGCAAACTCCTCGAAAAACAGAAGGCAGGCAAGAAACGCATGAAACAGATCGGCTCCGTTGAAGTGCCGCAAGAGGCTTTCCTGGCCATTCTTCAGGTGCAGGACTGATGCACGCGGCAATGGGTTCGATCACCGGGGTGGTGCTGGCCGCCTTCGTTGCTTACGCAGCCGCTTGGTATGCCGGGGCAATACAGGGGAATTTCTCTCTGCTGTTGTTTCTGGCCACAGTGGTCACCGGGGCCTACTGGGTGATCGAGCGCCTGGTTTTTCTTCCTCAGCGCCGTCGGGCCGCCGAGGTGTTGATGACCGAGCACAACCAACGCAAGGCGGCACTGGAAAAGCAAGGTTTCAGCCAGATCGAGGGCGATATCGAGTCCGCACGCCAGAAGGTGTTGGCGCAGCCCTGGTGGCTCGACTGGACTGCTGGTCTGTTCCCGGTCATTCTGGCGGTGTTCCTTCTGCGCTCGTTTCTGTTCGAGCCCTTCAAAATCCCTTCGGGCTCGATGATCCCCACCTTGCGTGTGGGCGATCTGATCCTGGTGAACAAGTACCACTACGGCATCCGCCTGCCGGTGCTCAATGCCAAGGTCTGGAACAACCACGACCCGCAGCGAGGCGACGTGATCGTGTTCCGCTACCCGCCACAGCCCAGCCTTGATTACATCAAGCGGGTGGTCGGTCTGCCTGGTGACGAGGTTGCTTATTTGAACAAGCAGCTCACGGTGAACGGCCAGCCCGTGCCGCGCGTAGCCCAGCCGGATTTCTTCGACAAGGACTCGATGCGCTACGCCAAACAATGGCGGGAGAGCCTGGGCGGCAAGACCTATGACACGCTGAATGAGGCCGACCGGCCGGCATTTGTGCCCGGCGCAGCAGAATTCCCGTTTGCTGATGGCTGCCGCTACAGCGTGGAAGGCGTGGTCTGCAAGGTACCCGAGGGCCACTATTTCATGATGGGCGACAATCGCGACAATTCGCTCGACTCGCGGTATTGGGGTTTTGTGCCCGAGGCGAATATCGTCGGCAAGGCCTTTTTCGTCTGGATGAACTTTGGCGATCTCGGTCGCATCGGTTCCTTCGAGTGAGCCCAACCGCCTCTGGAGAATGCGTATGAAGTTGAAGCGACAACAGCGCGGACTGACCTTTCTGAGCCTCGTGGTCGTTGGCGTGGTATTGGCCTTGGCCGGCTTGGTTGCGGCCCAGGTCTTCCCCACTTACCTCGAATACGTGGCGGTGCAAAAGGCGGTAAGGCAAGCCTCGGCGGGCTCTACCGTTGCCGAGGTGCGTAGCATTTTCGATAAGGCCGCCGCGATCGATGACATCCGGACCATCTCGGGTAAGGACCTGACGGTGGGCAAGTCAGGCGACAAGGTGGTCGTGTCCTTCGACTACGTACGCGAAATCCACCTCACCGGCCCGGCATGGCTGACCATGAAGTACCAGGGCAGCTCCCAGTGAGTCTGGCCTGTTGGATGGTTTGAGCCCCGATTTGGTTGCGCTGCAGGCCAGGCTGCAGCACCGTTTTGCCAACCCACGCCTGCTTGAGCGGGCGCTGACGCACCGCAGCTTTGGTGCGGACCACAACGAGCGCCTGGAATTCCTGGGCGACTCCGTGCTGAACCTCGCGATTTCCGGACTGTTGTTCGAGAAGTTGGGAGCCTCGCCGGAAGGCGATCTCTCTCGCGTTCGGGCCAATCTTGTCAAGCAAGACACCTTGTTCGAATTGGCCCAGGGGCTGGGCCTGTCGAACGGGTTGCGGCTGGGTGATGGGGAAAAGCGGTCCGGCGGGCACAAACGCCCCTCCATCCTGGCTGACGCACTGGAAGCGGTGATTGGCGCGGTGTTTCTCGATGGCGGCTATGAGCCGGCATCGGCCTTGGTGCGCCATCTGTACGCGGGCGTCGAACTCAACGTTCACATGAGTGCACTCGGCAAGGACCCGAAAACCGAGTTGCAGGAGTGGCTGCAGGGGCGCAAGATGAAGTTGCCCGTCTACCGCGTGGTGGCCACGCTCGGCGAGGCGCACAAGCAGACATTTGACGTGGAGTGCACCGTGCAGGAAACCGGCCACAGCGAACGCGGCATTGGCGCCTCGCGGCGCGCTGGCGAGCAGGCCGCGGCCGCGGCCATGTTGCAACACCTCCAGGTCAAGCCCGGCTGATCCACCGCATCTCATGTCCAGAACGCCCGCCCCCAAGCCCGCTCCTTCGCCCGACGACATCGAGGCGATGCTTGCGCGCGCCCTTGGCAAAGAGACGGCAACGCCGGCCGCTGACGCCCTCACAGTCGAGCCCGCGCAGCAACGCTGTGGCTATGTGGCCATTGTGGGCAAGCCCAATGTGGGCAAGTCCACGCTACTCAATGCGCTGGTGGGCCAGAAGGTCAGCATCACTTCGCGCAAGGCACAGACCACGCGCCATCGCATCACGGGCATTCGCACGGTGGGCGCAGCGCAGTTCATCTTTGTGGACACGCCGGGTTTCCAGACCCGCCACGGCAACGCGCTGAACCGTTCGCTGAACAAGACCGTGCTGGGTGCGGTGACCGATGTCGATCTGATCCTGTTCGTTGTCGAGGCAGGCCGCTTCAGCCTGTCCGATGCCAAGGTGTTGTCCTTGTTGCCGCCGAATGTGCCGGTGGTGCTGCTGGCCAACAAGCTCGATCAGGTGCACCGCCGGGGCGAACTGGCGCCCTGGCTGCGTTCCATGCAGGAACGCCATCCGTTTGCCGAGTACGTGCCCATGTCGGCCAAGACCGCCAAGGACATCGAGCGTCTCTTCGGCATCTGCGAGAAATACCTGCCGCAGCAGCCGTGGATCCACGATGCTGAAGAGCTCACCGACCGCAGCGAGCGGTTCATGGCCGCCGAAATGGTTCGTGAGAAGCTGTTCCGGCTCACCGGTGACGAGTTGCCCTACACCTCAACGGTCATCATCGATCGCTTCGAGGAAGAGGGGCAGCTTCGGCGCATCGCGGCCACCATCGTCGTCGAGCGCGAGGGGCACAAAGGCATGGTGATCGGGGACAAGGGCGAGAAGCTCAAGCGTATCGGTACCGAAGCGCGCACCGAGCTGGAGCGACTCTGGGGCGGCAAGGTCTTCCTCGAACTCTGGGTGAAGGTCCGCTCGGGTTGGGCGGACGACGACGCCCGCGTGCGTTCCTTCGGCTACGAGTGAGCACGCCGCGCCGTTTCACCGACGAACCTGCCTTCGTGCTGCACCGTTACGACTGGAGCGAGTCCAGTCTGGTGCTGGAGGTGTTCACCCGACACCATGGGCGCATTGCCCTGGTGGCCAAAGGCGTGAAGCGCCCCACCTCGCAGTTCCGCCCGGTGCTGCTTCCGCTGCAGCCCTTGCAGATCACCTGGACGGGGGATGCCGAGGTACGAACCTTGAAGGGTGCGCAGTGGAGCGGCGGGCACGTGATGCCCACGGGCGAGGCACTGGTTGCGGGGGGGTACCTCAACGAACTGCTCATGCGGCTGCTCGCGCGCGACGATCCGCACCCGAGGTTGTTCGATCACTTCACGATGGCGGCGCAGTTGCTGGCCGAGCGGCCGCAGACACAGGCCGTGGTGGTGCGCGCTTTCGAACTCCTGCTGTTGCGCGACGCCGGTTTTCTGCCCGATCTGGCCAGCGAGGGGCAGACCTTTTCCCCGCTGGATGCGGCCACGGGCTATGTGCTTCAGCCCGAGTCCGGGCTGCGTGCCGCGCATGACGATGACCACCATCTGCTGTCTGGCGAGCACTGGCTGGCCTTGCAGGCCGCGTTGGACGAGCCTGCGCCGTTTGTGCCCACGATGAAAGCGTGCTCGGAGGTGGTTTCCTCGCTGCGTATCCCGCTGCGCAACCTGCTGCACTACCATGGCGGCGTGCGCGTGTTTCGCACGCGCCAGTTGCTGCTCGACGTGCAGGCGCTCGGTCGCCACCGCGGCAGTTCCTCTCCAACGCCGAACGAGCCTTGAGCATGGCCCACACGCGGACTGCTTTGTCGGTCAACCTCAACAAGGTCGCCCTGGTGCGCAACACGCGCCACCTGGGCATTCCCTCGGTCACGCGCGCGGCCACGCTGTGCCTGCAGGCGGGGGCGGCCGGTATCACGGTGCATCCGCGGCCGGACGAACGCCATATCCGCACCCACGATGTGCACGACCTTTCCGCGCTGCTCAAGGCCTGGCCCGATCGCGAGTACAACATCGAGGGCAACCCCTTTCACAACCTGATGGGCTTCGTGCGCACGCTGCGCCCGCACCAGGCGACCTTCGTCCCCGATGCCGAGGGCCAGTTCACGAGTGACCATGGCTGGCGCTTTCCCGAGGACGCCGAGCGGTTGCTGCCCTTGATCGACGAGTGCCGCGCGCTTGGTGTGCGGGTGAGTCTCTTCATGGATGCCGAACCCGACCAGATGGCCGCGGCCAAAGCGGTCGGGGCTGACCGCGTCGAGCTTTACACGGAACCCTATGCCGCCGCGCATACCACGCCGCAGCAAGGCGAACAATTGCGCCGATTCGCGGCTGCGGCCCGGGCCGCGCTTGACGCCGGCCTCGCGGTCAACGCCGGGCACGACCTCAGTCGCGGCAACCTCACCGATTTTCTGCGCGCGGTGCCGGGTGTGAGCGAGGTCTCGATCGGCCATGCACTGATTGCCGACGCTCTCGAGCTCGGCTATGCCGAGACCATTCGCGCCTACAACCGTTGCATCGACGACGCCTTTCGATGATCTACGGCATCGGTACCGACATCTGCGATGTGCGCCGCATTGCGGCCACGTTCGAGCGCCAGGGCGAGCGGTTCGCGCGCAAGGTACTCAGCGACGCCGAGTACGCCGTCTGGGAACGGCGCCGCGCGCGCTGGCCGGGGCGTGGCCTGCGCTATCTGGCCACGCGCTTCTCGGCCAAAGAGGCGTTCTCGAAAGCCATTGGCATGGGCATGCGCATGCCAATGACCTGGCGCCGCTGCGAGATCGCCAACCTGCCCAGCGGCCAGCCCGTGATCGTGTTGCACGGCGAGCTGAAAAGCTGGTTCGAGGCACGCGGCCTTCGCGCCCATGTGACCGTGACCGACGAAACCGACTACGCCGCAAGCTTCGTCGTCGTTGAACAAGACAGACCATGACCCTGCACGCCCCGCTCATCATCGACGTCGCTGGCCTGGCGCTGAGTGACACCGACCGCCAGCGATTGGCCCACCCGCTTGTGGGTGGCGTCATCCTGTTCGGCCGCAACTGGCGCGACCGCGAGCAACTCACGGCGTTGTGTACCGAAATCAAGGCGGTGCGCGAGGACCTGCTGATCGCGGTCGACCACGAGGGCGGGCGCGTACAACGCTTTCGCACCGGTGGGTTCACCCATTTGCCACCCATGGCCGCGTTCGGTGCCCTGTGGCTGGACGGCGATGCTACTGGGGCGGGTGCCATGCAGGCCATGGATGCCGCCACCGCAGCGGGCTACGTGCTCGGTGCCGAGCTGCGCGCCTGCGGGGTGGATCTGACGTTCGCGCCTGTGCTCGACCTCGACCACGGAGGCAGCTCGGTGATTGGGGACCGCGCTTTCGGCCGCGATCCACGCGTGGTGGGCCTGCTCGCGCAGGCACTCGCCCACGGCTTGCGCCAGAGTGGTATGGCCAATTGCGGCAAGCACTTCCCCGGCCACGGCTTCGTTCAGGGCGATACGCACCACGAGATCCCGCGTGACCCGCGCTCGCTCAAGGCCATCCTCGCCGATGACGCGCAGCCCTACGCCTGGCTCTCGGCCAGCCTGAGCGCGGTGATGCCGGCGCATGTGATCTACCCCAAGGTGGACAGCCGTCCGGCGGGCTTCTCTGCGCGCTGGCTGCAGGACGTGCTGCGCGCGCGCCTGGGCTTCACTGGCGCAGTGTTCAGCGACGACCTGGGCATGGCCGCGGCGCGCCAGATCGAAGGCAGGCCCGTGAGCTTCGGCGAGGCCGCGCTGGCGGCTCTGGATGCCGGGTGCGACATGGTGCTGTTGTGCAACCAGAGCGTGGTGGAGGAGGGCTTGCCGATTGACGAAGCCATCGAAGCCTTGTCGCGTGCGGCGGTTCAGGGCAACTGGCGACCTTCACCGGCCAGCGACGAGCGCCGCCGCGCGCTGTTGCCGGATGCGCGGGCGATCGCCTGGGACGAGTTGATGGTGAGCGCGCGCTACATGCATGCGCTCACGCTGCTGCCCTGATCAGCGATCCAGCCCGAGCTTTTCGAGCACATCCGCCACCAGCTCCAGGCGCAACAACGGGTTGTCCAGGGCCATCAGTCGCTGCTTGAGTGCGGCGGGTGCTGGCAGCAACTCGGCCCAGCGGTTCGCCACCCAGCCCGCGTCGTCCCATTGGTACGGGGGTTGTATCGGGAGCTGATCAGGCGCTTCGGTGTGCCGCTCTTTCAGGTTGGCCAGTACGCGCTGCAAACCTTCCACGGTGGGGTGCAGTTCTTCGGGCGGTGCCACGGGGGTGTCGGCGCGCAGCAGTTCCACGTCGGCCACCCAGAGTCCGTGCGGCAGCTGGCTGCGGCGCACCACCTGGAAGCGCTGCAGACCGCGGCAACGGATCATGAGCAGGCCCGGTTGCGGTTTCTCCAGGGATTCGATCTGCGCGAGCACGCCCACCGGGTGAAAAACCTCTTTGGCGAAGCCTTCGCTGCCGGGCGCTGCATTCGGGTCGATGCGACGCACCTCGCTGCCTTCGCTGAGGCAGACCACGCCAAACGGAGCGCCCGCCTTGTGGCAGCGGCCGATCATGTCGAGGTAGCGCACCTCGAAAATCCGCAACGGCAACCAGCCGCCAGGGAACAGGACGGTCTGCAGCGGAAAAAGGGGCAGCTGCGAGAGCTTGAGGGCTTCGGCGGCTGAGGGGCTGGAGCTCAATCGCTCACCACGGCATCGGCGCTTTGCCGCTGCAGCATGGCCAGCAGGTTGGCCACGGTGGCGGGCAGTTCGCGGCGATCGCAAATGAAATCGACCGCGCCCTTGGTCTGCAGGAACTCGGCTCGCTGGAAGCCCTCGGGCAATTTCACACGCACGGTGTTCTCGATCACGCGGGGGCCGGCAAAGCCGATCAGCGCCTTGGGCTCGGCAATCACCACATCGCCCACGAAGGCGAAGCCGGCGCTCACGCCACCCATGGTGGGGTCGGTGAGCACGCTGATGTAGGGCAGGCCCTTCTTGGCCAGGCGCGTGAGCGATGCGTTGGTCTTGGCCATCTGCATCAGCGAGAGCAGGCCTTCCTGCATGCGCGCACCGCCGGTGGCGGTGAAACACACAAACGGCACCTTCTGCGCGATGGCTTCCTCGACGCCGCGCACGAAGCGCTCGCCGACCACCGAGCCCATGGAGCCGCCCATGAAGTCGAACTCGAAGCACGCGGCCACCAGGCTGATGCCCTTCACCGCCCCCCCCATGACGATGAGCGCATCGGTCTCGCTGGTGGTTTCCAGGGCCTCCTTCAGGCGCTCGGGGTACTTGCGGCTGTCCTTGAACTTCAGCGCGTCAACCGGCAGCACCTCCTGGCCAATCTCGTAACGCCCTTCGGCGTCGAGGAAGGCGTTGAGCCGCGCGCGCGCACCGATGCGGTGGTGGTGCGTGCAATGCGGGCACACGTTCTGGTTCTTTTCGAGATCGTTTTTGTAGAGCACAGCCTCGCAGCTGGGGCACTTCACCCAGAGGCCCTCCGGCACGCTGCGGCGCTCGGTCGGGTCGGTGGGGGAGATCTTGGGGGGGAGCAGCTTTTCGAGCCAGGACATGCGGTTCTCCAGGGGGAGGAAAGGGCGCGAGGCGGGATTATGCGTCCAGCGCTTTTCGGATGGTGCGCAGGAACTGAACCGCCACCGGCACCACTTTTTCGTGTGGTTCGTCTTCTACGAGCTGGATCAGCTTGCTGCCGATCACCACCGCGTCGGCGGTGCGGCCGACGGCGCGAGCGGTGTCCGCGTCCCGGATGCCGAAACCCACGCCGACCGGGATGCTCACGTGCG
>VFQQ010001743.1_pt1 | contig 28357 bp, 24 predicted proteins | sample 3512341 | NCBI WGS metagenome assembly VFQQ01 (sample SAMN10412373, study PRJNA504923) | tailings metagenome | isolation source: Relicate 2 Philex TSF1 revegetated site | place: Philippines: Tuba, Benguet | collected 2017-08-29
CGTCACGGCCGAACGTGCCGTCATGATCTGTGCCGGCCATGACATCTGCTGGCTTCCGGCGATGAGCGTGCAATCCTGCGTTCCGATCATCGCGAACATGAACTCCATCGTCAGCGGATTGGTGGGCAGCAGCCAGTATCTGCCCCGCTTCTCGTAGAGGTCGGCGTCGGCGGCAAAGCAGAACGTGCCGCGGTTTGCCTGCCGGCTTTGCGGTTCGAGGAACAGCAGCCATTCGGGCACCGGCTGCCCCGAGCGGAACGACTGCACGTGTCTGAGGTCGGCGAGCTCATGCTGCTCGCATTCGACCTGGTCGCGACTTGGTTCGGAGGGGGCCATGGTGCTGCTCGTTCTGCTCCCGGAGGTAGCAGTCCGATGCGGTTTCACAAATACGGCAGATGACGTATTTTGACAGGCCGCGGGGAGCGTGACGAGGGCACGATCAGGCGATGTCTGGTGACTCCATTGGCGCGCCAGCGCCGGAATGAATGACGACATTTGTCATCATGCATACTAGTATACATCCGTATAAATTCACGGATTCTGTATGCGTTTTGTAATATGAAAACGGGCTGACAAATATTGAAATTTATTTCGTATTTTGGATTTTCTTGATCGATTTGTCAGTGATTTTTGTCGATTTACATCGTCGTCGGTTCTGCAATAGATGAGACACGATTGGGGCGCGTGTCATGAAGCCGGAAAAGTATTCCCAGCACATGCTGGGTCTCATGCGGATCGTTTGCGGTCTGACCTATCTTTACTGCAGCATCCCCACGCTCGTGCAGCCGCCCGTTGCCACGGACCACCCGGCATTCCTGATCTATTGGGCCTCGCGCTGGGTGCAGATATTCGCCGGCGCGCTGATCCTCGTCGGCCTGTTCACGCGCGTCGCCGCATTCGTCCTCTCGGTCAACTTCCTCGTCATGTTTCCCTACTGGTATCAGTCCGGTTTCTATTGGCCGACGACGGAGGCGACCGGCTTCCTGCTGGCGAGCGTCGTCTGCATGTATCTGGTCACCGCCGGTGCCGGGCGCTGGAGCCTGGATGCACTCCGCGCAGAGCTGGCAAGTCACCTGCAGCCGAGATAGCTTCGAGCGCGCAATCCGCGCCGACAAGCCCGGCGATTTCTTCGTCTGCCCGATTGTGTTATACGGGAACGGTCAGGCAGCGCTCCGCGGGGAAGCATGGGCGTACCATCGGGCAGCGACGAGTGGTTGATCGAGGAACTCGTGCGGGCGGCGGACAATCTTGCCGCGCTGTCGCCGCATGACATTGCCATCCTGTTGCGCCGCGCCGCCCTTCAGCTGCAGATCAGGCCGACGGCAGTCGACGTCGACAAGGCGCTGCAGAGCATGATGGACCGTCTGGACAGTGCCTATGACGCGCAGCTGCAGGCAAAATAGCCCGGGTTTCAGCCGGCAGTGGATATGCCTGGCCGTCGAAGTCGTCGCGCCGGAAGCCGACATCCTGCAGGTCCCTGTCAGCGAGTAGCTCCAGGCGGCTGCGCTGTCTTGCTCGGTGTCGATGGTACCTTTCCAGGACCCGCTGCAGGTATCGTCGCATCGTTCTCATCGAGCCGTCCACATGTATCGGGACAACGGGTTTTCGGGTGAGCCGGGACGCATCACAGGATTTCATGGACCTCATATTCGACGCCGCCCGGGCACCTGCCGCCCGTGGCGACCGAGACGATCCGGTTCAGCCATTCATGGGCCGGTGCCGCGGTTTCGAAACAGGGCGTGGTGCGCAGGTAGTATTCGCTGGCATCGACGGCTTCGTTGCGGCGCAGCCGCTCGTCGACCTCTGGCGATGCATGCCGAATGCCGCGATAGGTCATCAGCACCAGGCCGCCATCATCGGCCACCAGCAGCAGCCTGACATCCTGCTGGAACGTGCCGTCCGGGCGGGCGAGCAGCAGGTCGGAACCGATCAGCGGCGACACCTCGCCGCGAATACGGTCGCCACGGAAATGCCCGCCCGCGACGGGAAAGATGCGCCGGCCGCCGGCCGGCGTCTGCCCGAGATCCAACGTGGGATGGAGCGCGATGAAAAGCGTGAACAGATGTCGTGATTGCAGCGACATGGCCGATCTCCTATTTTCCGGTTTCGGCTGACATCTGTGCCCGGGCGGTTCATTTTCAAAACGCGCATTGCTTGTCTGCCTCACAAGAGAAACTGATCATGCGGCCATCGTTGGAATCCCTGCGAGTGCTTGAAGCCTGCGTATCGGCCGGCAGTTTTGCCCGTGCGGCCGAACGCCTGTTCCTGACGCCGGCGGCGGTCAGCCTGCGCATCCGCACCCTCGAGGCCGAACTTGGCCAGCCGCTGTTCGAACGTGTCGGCCGCCGCGTCGTGCCGACCGCTGCGGCTTCCGTTCTGGCTGGCCGGGTTCATGAGGCATTGTCCGGCATCGCCGATGCGCTCGCCGAATTCCAGGCCGCGACACCGCCGCTTCGCCTGACGGCGCCGCCGACATTTGCCTCGCGCTGGCTCGCCCCGCGTCTGGCGCGCTATGTGTCCCCGGTGCCGTCCAGCATCGAGATCGATGTCTCTGCCGATGTACGCGACACCCACGACTTCGACGTCGCGATCCGCACCGGCCGTGGCGGCTGGGCCGGGCTCGACGAATACCGGCTCACGCCGGTCGATGTGACGCCGATGCTGGCGCCGTCACTGCTTGGCCCGCGCGTGCTGGATGACGCACGCGCGCTGGCCGATTTCGAACTGCTGCCGCACCCCGACTGGCAGCGGTGGTTTGCGGCGGCCCGCTGTGAAACGCCCGCGGACCTGCACTTCGCGTCGGTCGATTATCCGACGCATGAGCTCGACGCCAATGCCGCCGTCGCCGGGCTGGGCGTGGCGTTGCTGTCGCCCTCCCTGTTCCAGCCGCTTCTTGCCTCGGGGCAGCTGATTGCGCCCTTCTCCTGTGTGTTGAGCGGTCCGGCCTGGCATTTTGCGCTGATGCGCGCCGATGACGTTCGCCTCGCGCCCCGTCAGCTTTGTGCCTGGCTGCACGAGCAGGCCCAGGAAACCGCCTGACAGACGATTGCCTTGCAGCCACCCGGTTCGGGGCTGTGCGAGATGGTGGAGGCCAGCTCGGGGCATCCGAAAACGATGTTGCGGTTGTGCCACGTCGTCTGCCGATTCCGCGACGGAAGGCTTTGGCTGTCGGCGGCTGGCCGCGAACCCGAATGAGTCAATGAAATCATCAGGCTTGCTGCGCAGCAGGTGGTGTGTGGCAAGGATCGGAGCGTGACTCCGACCGGTTGTCTGGATTCATTCTAAATCATTGTGGTTGCACGGCGATTTCGATTTGGTAGTGGATTGCCCCGTATCCGATGGGGACGCCTGCAGGGTTGCAGGCGTATCGAGCGTGGCATTTGATCGAACCGGGACAGTCGAGACTGCGAACCGCTTTGCGCGCGGCGTTGTTCTCTTGCCTTGTGAAGCGCCGCGATCATGAGCGCCACGCTCACCAGCATTTTCCTCAGCAACCGCAAATCCATCATGTGGAGCGTGATGCGCATCGTGCGCGATCCGCAGGTGGCGGAGGATGTCGCCCAGGAAACCTATATGCGGGCCAGCAAGGTGGCCGAAACCGGAACCATCGACCACGTCGAGGCCTTCCTCTTCCAGACCGCGCGCAATCTGGCGATCAATCACAAGCGGCGCCAGGACATGCGCGGCCGGGTCGAACGGGACGACATATCGGAGACGGATCTGGCCAACATCGCTTCGGCAAGTCCGTCCCAGGAGGCTGACCTCATCCATCGGCAGCGCCTGCAGTGTCTCAGGGAAGCCGTGGCGCGGTTGCCGCAGCGGGCGCGTACTGTCTGGGTCCTGAGCCGCATCGAGAAATGGCCCTATCCGAAGATCGCAGAGCATCTTGGCGTCTCGCCGGGAACGGTCTTCAACGATCTCAAGCTGGCGCACGCGCACTGCATCGACGCGCTGGCGAAGATCGATCGCGGCTGATGTCTTTCCGATTGTGGGGTGCGCTCCCGGGCGACCCGGTAGCGATTTTTGTGAGATTCCGGCTGGCCGGGTGTCTCAGGTATAAGGCGGCTTTCATGCCGGATCGGGCTCATCTGAGTGGAACGCGATAAACCAGGACGCAACGACAACGAGCAGGGCTTCGTGCATCCCGACCCGGTCATGGATGCCGCCCTGGATTGGTTTTTGCTGCTGCAGGCCACGCCGCAGGATGCCGCGCTGCGAGCGGATTTCGAGGCCTGGCGCCAGGCTGATGCCATGCATGCCAAGGCCTTCGCTGTCGTTTCAGGCGCCTGGGATCTTCCCGAGATGGACCTTGTCGCCAGGGACATCGCCTCTCGCGTCGATCGGTCCCGGCAGGCGCCTGTTGCCGCGCCGCGGGCGCGCAGCAGGAGGTGGGCCGGGGCAGCGATGGCGCTGGCGGCCGTGCTGCTGCTCGCTGTCGGTATCCAGCAATATCCAACGCTCATGCTGCAATGGCAGGCGGACTACATCACCGCCACCGGCGCGCGCGACGTGGTCACGTTGCCGGATGGCTCCGTCATGACACTGAACACCGGCTCGGCCGTCACGGTGGATTTCGAAGGGCGCAAGCGCTCGGTCACCTTGCTCCGGGGCGAGGCCTATTTCGATGTCGTTCCGGATGCGTTGCGCCCATTCAGGGTTGCCGCGGCATTCTCGGAAGTCGAGGTGAAGGGTACCGCCTTTTCCGTACTGAGGGACGGCGAAGAGGACACGGTCGTTCTGGAACGTGGCCATGTCGATGTCACCCGGCTGACGGAACGGGGGGACACGGCGTCGCTCGAACCCGGCGAAAGCATCACCGCGACCGCGACCGCGCTTTCCGCCGTCAGGAAGACGGATACCGCCACATCGCTTGCCTGGCTGCAGGGCCGGCTGGTCTTCCAGGACCAGCCCTTCGGTACGGTGCTGAAGCAGCTCGGCCGCTACTATGGTCATTCGATCGTCGTTACCGATGGCAGGCTCGAAGGGCTGCGGGTCAACGGCAATTACCGCCTCGACGATCCCGAGCGCATCGTGCGCTCGCTGGCCACCGCCACGGGTGCGGCCGTGACCCGTCTCCCCGGTGGAATTTTAATCCTGCATTAAAAACTCAACTTTTTTTGTGAGATTTGCACCGCCCGATTGTCAGGTGTGTATGGGCCGGCAAATCTTGGGTGCGCGCCGGCCCGATCGAGACAGTATCGGGACAAGTGGGGCGTCGATGAACCGGGGTGCGTGGGCTTCTTCTAGGGCGATTGATGGTAAGGTGGGCGGCAGCAGGCGGCGTCTTTTCTCGATCCTGATCGCGTCGACGGTTCTTGCCGGCGGCGTTTTTGGTCCGGTCGTGGCGCATCTGCAGCAGGCCGTCGCGCAGACCGTCAATTTCAACATCCCGGCCCAGCCGCTTTCTTCCGCGATCGCCGCCTTCATCAAGGCAACGGGCTGGGAGGTAGGCTTCACCACCCAGGCTGTCAGCGGCAAGCGCTCGGCGCCGGTGCGTGGTGCGATGTCGCCGGCACAGGCGCTGCGCACGCTGCTGGAGGGCACCGGCGTCGCCGCGCGGATTTCCGGGCCATCCACCGCGGCGCTGACAGCGGGCGAAGCCGCTGAAGTCGCCGGCGGCGACACGGTTGCGGTCGGCAGTGCCACCCTGCTGGAAAAGATCACGCTTGTCGGGGTGGGAACGGCTGCAGCCTTGCAGCAGGACGGCCTTGCCAGGGATGGCTACCGGCCTGCGACGTTGTCGTCGCTCGGTCCGCTCGGCCAGACACCCATCCGCGACACGCCGTTTTCCGTCAGCGTCGCGCCTCGCGAGCTGATCCAGAACATCCAGGCGCAGTCGCCGGAGGACATCTATCGCGTGCTGCCGACGGTGCGCAGCCAGACGCCGCAGATCTCCGGCTGGGCGCCGATGGCCAATCTGCGCGGCTTCACCACCTACGACACCGCCGAGGACGGCTTCCGTCGCTCCTACAGCCACGGCACCATGCTGGAGGACAAGGAGCGCACCGAAGTTTTGTCCGGCCTTTCCGGCTTCCTCTATGGTGCTGCCTCGCCGGCCGGCATGATCAACTATGTCTATAAGCGCCCGACACCTGAGCGTTTCGGCAGCGTCACAGCCGGCACCTATGGCGCGGGGCAGGCCTTTGTGCATGGCGATTTCGGCGGGCCGATCGATGCCGAAGGCAGGATGGGCTATCGCTTCAACATCGTCAGGGCGGGTGGCAGCACTGCCATCGACGATCAGCGCACCGACCGCTTCCTGGCCAGCGGCGCCTTCGACTGGAACATCACCGAGAAGCTGAAGCTCGAGCTCAACGCCTCCTGGTCGAAGAACGATATCGATGTCGCGAACGCCTATTGGGCGTTCAGCGATGGCGTGCCGCATGGCAAGGCGCCGGATGCTCGCCGCAACTGGAGCCAGCCCTGGGTCCGCGACGAGATGGAGAAGAAACGGGTCTCGGCCAAGCTCACCTATGAGCTGAACGACGCCATCACCCTGCGCGGCGGCTATATGCGCGAGATCATCGACCGGCCCGTCCAGGACCACACCATGAATTCGGTCCGCGCGCCCGGCGAATACTACCAGATCGGCATCCATTCCGGCCAAACCGGCAACACCTTCTCGGCCGCCAATCTCTTTGCCGATGCTTCCTTCGATACCGGCGGCATCGCGCACAAGCTGACGGCCGGCTACTACATGTATCAGGACGAGGGCTGGACGACAGACTACAACCCCAACACCGGCTGGATCGGCCCGTTTCCGATGACAGCGCCGCTGCACCTGCCGAAGCCGGTTTTCCCGGTCGACAAGTCGTTCCGCTACGATTCCAGCCTCGTGCGCAACCAGAACTTCGTCGTCGGCGATCATATCGAATTCAACGAGCAGTGGTCGGCGCTGGTCGGTGCCAACTACAGCGTCATCCAGAGCCGCAGCTTCGACAACACCGGCGCACGCTCCGGTCCTGATTACGATCAGGGCAGGCTCTCGCCATCGGTGTCGCTGATGTTCAAGCCGATCGACCAGGTCACGCTCTACGGCACCTATACCGAAGGCCTGGAGCAGGGTGGCGTCGCGCCCGACACGGCCACCAATTCCGGTCAGATCATGGCCCCGATGGTCAGCAAGCAGAAGGAGGTCGGCGTCAAGGCGGACCTCGCCGGCGTGCTGTGGACGGCAGCGCTGTTCGACATCTCCAGGGCCTACGAGCTGACCAACAGTGACGGGCTGTACACCCAGGACGGCCGCCAGCGCCATCGCGGCGTCGAACTGACCGCCACCGGCCGCATCACCGACAACCTGACCATTCTCGGCGGCCTGACCTGGCTCGATCCGCGCGTCGAAGGCGGCGAGTTCGATGGAACCCGGCCGATGAATGTCGCCAATGTGCTGGCCAAGATCTATGCCGAATACGAGGTGCCGGCGGTGCAGGGCCTGTTCCTGACCGGCGGCGTCTATTACACCGGCAAGCAGTGGGCCAATGATGCCAACACCGACCGTCTCCCGGCCTATGTCACCGCCGATCTCGGTTTTCGCTACACCGTCGACCGCTTCGGCAGCCCGCTGACGATGCGGCTGAACGTCAGCAACATCACCAACGAGAACTACTGGCAGAACAGCTACTATCTCGGCACGCCACGGATGGTCTCGTTCTCGCTGCAGGCGAAGTTCTAGAGCCGTCCCGGGAAAAGTGCGTTGCGGTTTTCCGTCCGGAATTGCGTGAAATCAGATGGTTGGAACGTGCCCCCAGGTGGAAAACGGTTTTCGCCGGCCCTTTCCCGCAGGGCGCTGCTCTGCGGGGTGGGGGCTCTTTTCCTGACGCACGGCGTCTCCCGGGCAGCACCGGCCGGCGGCGTCATTGCCATGGATTGGGTGAGCGGGCAGAACCTGCTTGCGCTCGGCATTCTTCCCGCTGCCATGCCGGAGCTCGAACTCTACACCAGCCTCGTCGTCGAGCCGGTGCTGCCGCCCGCGACAGCCGAGCTCGGCCTCAGGTCCGAACCCAATCTCGAGCTTGTCGATCATCTCAGGCCCACGCTGATCGTGCAGAGCGCCGACGAAGGGCCGGTCAATGCGCGGCTGCAGGCGATCGCCCCCGTCTATCTGTTCGACCAGCGCCTGTCGTCGCTGCCGAACCGGCTGGACGGTGGCCGCAAGGCTCTGTCGGAGCTTGCCGGACGGCTCGGAGCGACCACGCAGTTCGATCGCTTCCAGGCCGGTTTCGAGGTGGAGATCGAACAAGCGAAGAAGCGCCTTGCCGCCTATGACGGCAGGCCACTCATCGTGGCGACCGTCATCGATGGCCGCCGCTTGCTGGTGTTTGGCAGGAACAGCCTGTTCCAGAATGTGCTCGATCTGCTGGGCATCGAGAATGCCTGGGACGGCCACGCCTCGCTCTATGGCCACACCACGGTCGCCGCGGACCGTCTGGCCCTTTATCCGGAGGCGCGGCTTTTGTGCGTTGGTGACAGCAGCGGCGACAGGCTGGACAAGCTGCTGGCCGCGCCGGTCATCAAAAGCCTGCCCTTCGTGCGCGAAGGGCGCGTGACGCGCGTCGCCGACGTGCTGTTTTATGGCGGGTTGCTGCCGGCGTATCGGTTCGCCCGGCTTGTTTCGACCGCGCTGGCGGCGGGGTGAGGGGATGAACAGGCTCGTCAATCCTGTTGTTCCGACCGCACTCCTTGCAATACTGTCGCTGGTGCTCATCATGCGCAATGTCGGCGCGCTGCTGCCCGAAGGCGCCGGCATCGGCACGATGCTGTTTCCCGACCCGGACGTGACCGGCGAGATGCTGCTGCACTACACGGTACTGCCGCGCATCGCCGTGAGCATGATGGCAGGTGCCGGGCTCGGACTTGCCGGCGCGGTCCTGCAGCGCATCCTGCGCAATCCGCTGGCCGAGCCTGCGACCCTGGGCGTCTCCGCCGGCGCCTATCTGCTGCTTGCTGCCGCAACGCTGTGGTTGCCGCAATGGGCCGAGGCACAGCGGGAATGGCTTGGCTTTGCCGGCGCGCTGCTGGCGCTTTTCGCCGTGCTCGCACTGTCCTGGCGCAAGGGGCTGTCGCCGGTCACGGTCACTCTCGCCGGCATGATCGTCAGCCTCTATTGCGGCGCGGCGAGCGCCGTGCTGTCGCTGTTCAACCATGATTTCCTCGTCGGCATCTTCATCTGGGGTGCCGGCTATCTCGACCAGCAGGACTGGAGCGGTGCGGCCTATCTCGCGCCGCGCCTGCTGGCGCTGTCGGTGCTGGCCGGCCTGCTGCTGCGCCCGCTGACGGTGCTTGCTCTCGATGACGCCAGTGCGCGAAGCCTCGGCCTGCCGCTCAACACCTATCGCCTGGCGGCACTTGTCGTCGCGGCCGGGCTGACGGCGGTGACGACGGTGGCTGTCGGCGTCATCAGCTTTGTCGGCCTTGCGGCACCTGCGCTTGCGCGTGCATCGGGGGCGAGAGGAACCGGGGCCGAGATGCTGTGGGCCGCAGCGGTCGGGGCGGTTCTGCTGACCGCTACCGACCAGGTCGTGCTTTCGCTTCCCGTCACCTACCGGCTGTTTCCGACCGGGGCGGTCACCGCGCTGCTCGGCGCGCCGCTGCTGTTCATGCTGATCCGGCGTCTCCGAATGCTGGCGCCGCCGACGCCGGCTAGCGAGCCGGCCACGCGCCGTCTCGAGCATCCCGCAGCCGCGCTTTTCGGGCTGGCCGTGCTGCTTGCTGTGTTGTTCTATTTAGCCGTTTCGCTCGGCAGCAATGTCGACGGCTGGACCTTCGTATCGGATTTCGCCGACACCGCCATCGATTGGCGCTGGCCGCGCGCGCTTGCCGCCTTCAGCGGGGGTGCCATGCTGGCACTGGCTGGTGCCATCCTGCAGCGCGTCACCGGCAATGCGATGGCTTCGCCGGAAGTGCTCGGTGTTTCGTCCGGCGCGATGCTGGCGGTGATCGTCCTGCTCTTGACCGCGACCGCTTCGACACGCGCTGACCAGATCGTCGCCGGCTCGGTGGGCGCGTTCGCCGTGCTGGTGCTGATGCTGGCGCTGTCGCGCAGGCCGGGTTTCAACGGCGACCGCCTGCTGCTGATCGGCATTGCGCTCAGCTCCGTCTCCGGTTTCGTCATGGCCGTGCTGATGGCCGCGCAGGATCCCCGCCTCGACCAGGTGCTGGCCTGGCTGTCTGGCTCCACCTATGCCGTGCGTCCGGGCGAGGCGCTGGTCGCAACGGTGATGCTGGCTGCCGCGCTGTTCTGCGTCCCTTTCATCCGGCGCTGGCTCGAACTTCTGCCGCTCGGGCAAAGCGTGGCTATCGCCAACGGTGTGCCGGAAAACCTCAGCCGCAATCTGCTGTTTTCGCTGTGCGCGCTGCTGACCGCCGGTGCTACCATCCTCGTCGGGCCGCTGAGCTTTGCCGGTCTGATGGGGCCGCATCTGGCACGGCTGTCCGGTTTCCAGCGGGCCGGCCTGCAGCTGACTGCCTCCGCCCTGATCGGCGGGCTGGTGCTGCTGGTCGCCGACTGGATCGGCCGCACCGTCATCTTTCCGTTCCAGATCCCTGCCGGCCTGCTTGCAACCATCGTCGGCGGCCCTTTCCTCCTCCTTCTGATCGCGAGGCGCTCATGAACACCGCAAGGGAGGCCGGTTTCCGGCTCGTCACCGTCGTGGCAACGCAGCGCATCTCTGCACGCATGCATCGGCTTCGGCTTGCCGGCGAAAACCTTCTCCGTTTCGACACTCCGGCCAATCTGCATTTGCGGCTGCATGTTCCCGATGCGGCACAAAAGACGGCGGCACGGGTCGGCGGTAGAGAGGATATCACGCGCTACTACACCATCCGGCGTATCGATGCCGAACGCGGCTGGATCGATGTCGATTTCGTCCTGCACGAAGCTGCCGGGCCGGCCTGCGATTTCGCGCGGCGGGCCAGGATCGGTGATGTCTGCGGCATCTCCGGACCTTGCGGTCTTGGCGTGAAGCCGGCGCGCGACTATCTGCTGGCAGGCGATGAAACCGCGCTTCCGGCCATTGCCCGCATTCTCGAAACCTTGCCGCGGGAGGCGCGGGGCACCGTCCTGATCGAGACGCACGATGCCGATGGCGTCTGCGATCTCGTCAGGCCCGACGGCATCGATCTTTGCTGGTTCTGCCGGCATCAGCACGGGCACGATGATTTCATCGCGGCCACCGAGAAGGCGATCTCGACATTGGCGGGCGAGGCAGAAGACCATTTCATCTGGATCGCCGGGGAGTTCTCCGACTGTGAGGCGCTGCGTCCCGCTTTGAAGGTCACCCAGAAGCGGCGCTACATCAATGTCGCCTACTGGCGCGCCACGGAGGCGGTGCGATGAGCGCGGCCCGATCCGCAGGGTCGTCCGGGGATACGGTATCAGAAACTGAACACGTCGCGCCCATGTTCGTGCTCGACGACGTGTCGTTCCAGCTTGCCGGCCGGACGCTTCTCGATGCGGTGTCGCTGACGCTTTCGCCGCGGCGCATCGTCGGCCTCATCGGCCACAACGGCTCCGGCAAATCCACGCTCCTGAAGATCCTCGCCCGTCAGCTGTCGCCGAGCAAAGGCAGTGTCATGTTCGAGGGCAAGGCGCTCGGCCATTGGAGCGATCGCCCTTTCGCTCGCCGCCTCGCCTACATGCCACAGCACACGCCGCCGGCATCCGGCCTCAAGGTCCGGGAACTGGTGGCGCTTGGCCGCTATCCCTGGCATGGCGCGCTTGGCCGCTTCGGCAAGACCGATCGCGACAAGGTCGACGAGGCCATAGAGCGCACCGGCATCGCTGCTTTCGGCGACCGGCTGGTCGACACGCTGTCCGGTGGCGAGCGCCAGCGTGTGTGGATCGCCATGCTGGTGGCGCAGGATGCCGAATGCCTGCTGCTCGACGAGCCGATCTCGGCGCTCGACATCGCCCACCAGATCGAGGTGCTGTCGCTGGTGCGGGAACTTGGCCATTCGCGCGGCGTCGTGGTGGTGCTGCACGACGTCAACATGGCGGCGCGCTTCTGCGACGAGATCGTCGCGCTGCGTTCGGGCAAGCTGATCGCACGCGGCACGCCGCGGGAGATCGTCACCCCGCACCGGCTTCGCGACATCTATGGCGTGGAGATGCAGGTGATGCCGCATCCCTCCGGTGGATACCCGGTGGCGATCGCTGACTAGGACACGTCCCCGAAGGCGAAATACACTTTTCGGGGACGCGAGTGGTTGCAGAAGCGCGGATGCGAGGGGCGCTTCAATGCTCGTGTTTGATCGGCACCGGCTTGCCGGTGGAATCATAGAGCTTGCCGTCGAGGAAATAGTCGCCTTCATGCAGGCAGGCGATGTCCTGGTAGCGCAGCGTGCGTTCCATGCCCGCGACGAACACCGATTGCTGGTCGGAATTGCCGGTCCGGAAATGGTTGAACAACAGGTTCATGGCAATCGCCATCACCGCCGCCGAACTGATGCCGGAATGGAAGATGGTGGCGAACCAGGCCGGGAAGTGCTCGTAGAACTGCGGTGCCGCGATCGGGATCATGCCGAAGCCGAGCGAGGTGGCGACGATGATCAGGTTCATGTTGTTGGTGTATTCCACCTTGGACAGCGTGCGGATACCGCTCGCGGCCACCGTGCCGAACAGCACCACGCCGGCGCCGCCGAGCACCGAAGGCGGCACTGCCGCGATGATCCGGCCCATGATCGGCAGCAGCCCGAGCGTGATCAGGATCATGCCGGCGCTGGCCACGACATAGCGGCTCTTCACGCCGGTGACGGCGACGAGCCCGACATTCTGGGCGAAGGCGCTCTGCGTGAAGGAGCCGAACAGCGGCGCCAGCGAGCTCGACAGCATGTCGGCGCGCAGGCCGTCGCCGAGGCGGCGGGAATCGACCTTGGTACCGATGATTTCGCCCACCGCCAGCACGTCGGCCGAGGTCTCCACCAGCGTCACGATGATGACGATCAGCATCGAGATCGTCGCCGCCACCCCGAACACCGGCAGGCCGAAATGGAAGATCGTCGGCAGCGCGAAGAACGGCCCGTCCATCACCTTCGAGAAGTCGGCCATGCCGAGCGCCACCGCCGCTGCCGTGCCGATGACCATCGACAGCAGGATCGAAAGCCGCGAGATCGTGGCGCTGCCCAGCTTGCTGAGCAGAAGCACGATCAGCAGCGTCAGCGCGGCCAACCCGATATTGGCCATGCTGCCGAATTCAGGCGAGGCGCTGTTGCCACCCATCGCCCAGCGGGCGGCCACCGGCATCAGGGTGAGGCCGATCGTGGTGATGACGATGCCGGTCACCAGCGGCGGGAAGAATTTGGTGATCCGCGAAAACACCGGCGTGATCAGCAGGCCGATGAAGGAGGCCACCATCACGGCCCCGAACACCTGGGGAAGGCCGCCGCCACCGGTCACGATCGCCGTCATGGTGGCGACACCGGCGAAGGACACGCCCTGCACCAGCGGCAACTGGCATCCGAAGAAAGGGACGCCGAGCGTCTGCAGCATCGTCGCCAGCCCGCCGGCAAACAGCGAGGCGGTGATCAGCAGCCCGATCTCGCTCGGCGAAAGGCCAGCGGCCTGGCCGACGATCAGCGGCACGGCGACGATGCCGCCATACATGGTCAGCACATGTTGAAAGCCATAGGCGAGATTGGCGAACAGGCCGAGCTGCTCGTCCTCGGGCCGCTCCTGCACCTGCACTTGCGATAACGTTGCGGTCAAACTGGTCTCCTCCCCTGCTTGAACGAAATACGCAGCTTTATCTTCGATGACTTGGGCGCAAGAGATTAGACCTGCTTTTGGTGAAGCATTTTAAAGCTGAGAGCGGTAATCGACGCGATGGATCTGCCGCCATTTCAGTTTGCAACTGTCTGGCACGCTTGCGGAATCAACGTCCCGGCGGTAGCTTGTGGCAAGGCTTGTGCAGCCTGCCGCTCGCGCCTTCGGGTCTGGTGAATGCACGCTTTCCATGGATCGTCTGACCTTTGTGGACGAACCTGTCAGCAATGCGAGCACTGGCCCTGAGTTCGTCCCGAAAGAGGATCGGACATGCGCACATTCCGCGATGCGAAGGCTATGGCGAAAACCCTGCGACAGGGCTTACGCGAACGAAAGATTGACCTCTCCCACAGCGATTGCCTTGAACTTGTCGCCCGCCAGTTCGGCCTTGCCGACTGGAACACCCTGTCGGCGAAGATCGAACCGCAACCGGATGGGAGCGTGCTGCGCCTGCCGGAAGGCTGGATCGTGAGCGGCTCCCGCAGCAGCGACTATGAGATGGGAGTGGACGAGGCCGAAGGGGCCGCACTGATCCGCAGCCGGGCAGGCGTGGAAGGCGACGCCGACAGATGGAACGGCTTCGGCACGCTGATGCAGGCCTTCCTGGCCGATGGTTATGCCGGCAGGCGCATCATGCTTTCGGCAAGCCTGAAGACGGAAGCCGTCGAAGGCGCGGCGACGCTGTGGCTACGGGTGGATGGCGCACAGGGCAAGGTGCTCAATTTCGACAACATGGAAGCACGGGCGACCGAAGGTGTGCTGCGTGGGACGAACGGCTGGACGACGCGGCGCATTGTGCTCGACGTCGAGAACGGGGCCGAAATCATCAACTTCGGCTTCTACCTGCGCGGCGCCGGCAGCGTCTGGGCGCGTGACTTCGACCTTACGGAAGCCAGCAGTGATGTGACGCCAACCGTCGGATCGCGCCCGGAAAGATCGAGGCCGGTCAATCTCGATTTCTCGAAACGGCTTCCATAGGCCTCAGCTGCGCAGAGCAGATCGGGTTTCGGAGCGCGGCCCGTGTCAGCGGGTCGCGTCATCATTCCCGGCCGGGCAGCGTGACCTGAATACTGATCCTCAGGCCGCCGGCTCGTAGACGTAGGCCCCGTCGCGAGTCACCCGGCCGATCCCCGGTCTGCCGAGATGCGCTCCGGCGATCCATGTTCCTGTCTGCGCGGCCTGCTCAAGGATCTTCGACCGCGTCGCGCGCGCGGTCGGCTGGTCGTCGTCGTAACCCCAGCTGACCGTCGGGTCGGCAAATTGCAGGGCCGGCACGTGCACGACGTCGCCGAAGAACAGGAAATCGTCTTCGCCGGTCTTGAGTGCGTAGCCGACATGGCCCGGGGCATGGCCCGGCAGCGCCACCACCTGCAGTCCGCTCTCCAGCCGGTCACCGTCCCGGACGGGCTCCAGCAACGGCTGGAATGCCGCCAGATGTGTCTTGGCAAGGAAGCCTTTGACGGCATCTTCGCCGATCACGATCGCCTCCAGCTTCGGCAACAGCGCATGGCCGTGAGGCGTCAGCAGGCCGCTGACATGATCTTCGTGCGCGTGCGTGGCCGCCATGGTCGTGATCGAAGCCGGATCGATCCCGGCCTGCTGCATCACTTTCTCGAGCCGGCCCATGGTCGGCTCCCAGCTGCCGCCGGCGCCGCAGTCGATGAGGGTGCTCTGCCCGTCAGGGCTCGTGACGAGGAAACAATTGACGGACAGGCGGACCCTGTCGTCCGCCGTCACGGTTGCCGGGAAGGGATTGTCGTCGGCATCCCGCAACAGGTTGGCTTCCATGTCGACATGACCGTCCGAGAGCGACCAGATGCGCCATCCTCCGGATGTCGCGGCCAGCACGTCGACGCTGTGGGAAAGGACCTTCATGCAGCACCTGTCGCGGTTTTGATGTCCTGGCTTCTACAACATCCTGCATCGATATCAGTGTGCCAGCGCTCTGCAACAGGTGGCCGCCGTCTTTCAGCAGCGCGGGACGGCAGGACGATCGGCGCAGTGTCGGATCACCGCCGCGACCAGTGCCGGTTCTTCCCAATGCGGGTTGTGCCCAGTGCGCGGGAGGTCGATGGCCGTCGCGTCCGGCAGTGCCGACACCAGCAGGGCACGGTCGACGCTGCCGAAGAGCGTGTCTTCGACACCGTTGATGAGCACGGTTTCGATGCCACGGCTCAAGTTCACCCTGGTTGTGAGGTCGACGTGTCGGATCAGGTTCAGCACCGAGCGCCAGCGTGCGGCGGGCATGCTGGATGCCTCCAGCGCGATTTTCTCCAGGAAGGCTTTGGGCACGTCCTCCCGGCATTGGTGCCAGTAGTCGAAGAATGGGTCCGCGTAGTGGATCGGGTCGCGCAGCGCCTTCAAGCCTGTCGCGACCGGGTGCCTGTTTCCGATCCGGGGGCGCAACGAGCAGCCGATGAGAACGAGCGCCCCGAACAGGCCGGGAGCGGCCGCGCAAGCCTCGATGGCGACCATCGCGCCGAGCGAGTGCCCGACGAGCACCGGACGATGCAGATCTTTCGCCTTCACCAGCGCGATCAGGTCGGACGCGAAGCAGCCCAACCCGGTGGGCTCGGCGCCGAACGAACCGCCATGGTTGCGCAGGTCCGGGATCAGCAGCTGGTGGCCGGCCAGATGTGGCATCAGCAGGGAGAAGCTGCGGCTGGTGTCGGTGAAGCCATGCACCAGGATGACAGCTGGCTCGGCACCAGCTTCCTCCACGAAGGCCAGCCTTCCATTCTGCAAGGGAAACTGGCGCTTGCGATCAACCCAGCGGTCCTGGTCGACAGGGCCGCTCACAGGCCGAGCTTTGCCTTGACCGCTTCCAGCCCCGGCTTGCCGTCGAACGTGGTCACCCCCGCCAGCCATGCCGTCAGCTTTTCGGGGTTCTGCCTGATGGCTTTCAGGCCGGCGTCCTGCGGCTGCATGCCGTCGTTGATCAGGTAGCCCATGCCGGCATTCTCGAAATCGATATCGAAGGCAAGGTTGCCGAGGAACTGCCCGACGTTCGGGCATTCACCGGCATAACCCTTGCGGGTCTGGGTCGACACGGTCGCGGCACCGAAGTCCGGACCATAATATTTGTCGCCGCCAGTGAGGTATCTGAAGTCATACATCGTGTTCATGGGATGCGGCGCCCATCCCTGGAAGACGATGAATTTCTTCTCCTTGACCTTGTAGCCGACCTCCGACAGCATCCCGGCCTCGCTGGATTCCACCACCTTCCAGTCCTTCAGGTCGAGCGCCGGGTCGGCGATCGCATCGAGCATGAGTTGGTTGGATCCGGGCTCGATGCCGTACATCTGATGCTCGAATTTGTCGGCGAACTTGCTCAGGTCCTTGAAGTCCTTGACGCCAGCGTCCCAGACATAACTGGGCACGGCAAAGGTGTATTTCGCGCCGGTCAGGTTGACGCGCACGGTGTCGACCGATCCGTCTTGTCTGTAGGGCTCGAAATAGCTGACCATGGCCGGGTTCCAGTAGCCCAGGAAGACATCGACATCGTTGTTCTTCATGCCTTCGTAGATGACGTTGATGCCCAGTATGTCGCTCTTCGGCGTATAGCCGAGTGCGTCGAGGATCACGTTGGCCACCCCGGTTGTGAACGCCAGGTCGTTCCACCCCGGCTCCGCCATGCGCACCGTGCGGCAGGATTCCGCGTCGCCGGCAATGGCAATTCCCGTTGAAAACGCCAGGGCAAGCAACGAAACGACACCCTTGAACCCGTGCATGGCAATCTCCCTTTGACCAATTGGTATATTTATTGTCCCATGGGTCAATTCTTGATCTGACGGGACGGCGCTGTCAATATGCCTGCGGAATCGGGAGTGGATTTTGAAACTCACACGCATCAGCGACATCCGCCGCAGGGAACTGCGGCAGGCGGCCTTTGCGGTCCTGCAGAAGGAGGGTGCCACCGGGACGACCCTGGAGAAGGTCGCCGCGCAGGCCGGCGCATCCAAGGGCATCGTGCTGCACTATTTCCGCAGCAAGCAGGAATTGTTCGAGCATGCGATGCGCGAAGCCAATGCCGTGTTGCGCGACGCCGTCATCGCCAGGCTGCAGCGGGCACGCACACCAGCCGAAAGGCTGGACGCGGTGATCGAGGGCAATTTCGAGCCGCACCTGTTCCAGCCATCCGTCTGCCACGCCTGGCTTTCACTGTGCGCCGAGGTTCCGCGGGATGAAAACCTGGCCCGCATCCAGACCGTGCTGCACGCCCGCATGCGCTCGAACCTGATGTCGGCGCTGCGGCTGCTCGCGCCCGCCGCGCTGGCCGAGGAAGTTGCTCTCGGGGTCACCGCCCTGATCGACGGCCTCTGGCTCCGATTGGGGCTGCAGCCCGGCAGCCTCTCTCGCGAGCAGGCGGTCGCTCAGGTCAAGGATTTCGTTGCAGCACGGCTGAGACCTTAGGCTTTGTGGCGCGTCGAATTGGCCGGCCGGTTCGTCGTTCTCACGGCGAAACCGCCTGCGGCTGTTCGCGGTGAGCCTGCGGCACGGAACGCGGCTTCCTGATCGAGCCGAGGGACTTGACCGCGATGTAGACGACAGGCGTGGAGAACAGGGTCAGCGCCTGGCTGACGATGAGCCCGCCGACCACCGCAACGCCCAGTGGCTCGCGCAGCTCGGCGCCGGTACCGAAGGCGATCATCAGCGGTATCGCCGCCAGCAGCGCAGCGATTGTCGTCATCATGATCGGGCGGAAGCGTGCGAGTGCTGCTTCGTAGATCGCTGCCTCTGGTCCGAGTCCCCGCTCGCGCTCGGCATCCATCGCGAAGTCCACCATCAGGATGCCGTTCTTCTTGACGATGCCGATCAGCAGGATGATCCCGATCAGTGCCATGATCGAGAAATCCAGCCCCCACAGCCACAGCATCAGCAGCGCGCCAAGGCCCGCGGACGGCAGCGTCGAAAGGATGACGATCGGGGTGAGGTAGCTTTCGTAGAGGATGCCCAGGATGATGTAGACGGAGATCAGCGCTGCCAGCACCAGATAGGGCTGGGTGCTCAGGGACTCCTCGAATGCCTGGGCAGAACCCTGCGTGCGTCCCGTCACCGTCTCGGGCATCCCGATCTCTTCCTGCAGGCGGTTGATGGCCGTCATGGCGTCGCCGAGCGGGGTTCCGGCCGCCAGGTTGAAGGAGATCGTGACCGAAGGAGACAGGGCCGTGCGGTTGATCACCGTTGGGCCGGGCCTTTGCGGCTCGATCCTGACCACAGATGCTAGAGGGACAAGGTCTCCGGATGTCTGGGACCTGAGATACAGCGAGTTGATCGCGTCGACGCGCGAGAACTGGCTTGGGTCGACCTCCAGCACAATCTGATACTGGCTGACCTGTGTCTGATACTCGCCGACCTGGCGCTGCCCGAACGCATCGTAGAGTGTCTGGTCGATCGCCTCGACCGATACGCCATAGTGAGCGGCGGCCTGGCGGTCGATGGTGATCGACTGCATTCTCGCGCCGAGCTGGAGATCGTTCCTGACGTCTTCGAAGCCTGGCGTGTCGCTGAGCGCTTCGGTCAGCCTGTTGGCCCATACCGCCAGTTCAGCCTGGTCCGCGGAGGTCAGCAGATAGGCGTATTGGGCGGCGCCGCCGATACCCAGATTGATGTCCTGAGCGGCCCTGAGCTGCACCGTAATTCCCGGAATGGCGGCGAGCTTGGGACGGATGCGGGCCATGAACTGCTCGACCGAGACATCACGATCGCTGCGATCCTCCAGTGCGATCCACAGGCGGCCGCTTCCGATCGACGTATTGCCAGCCGTTCTGCCGATGGCACTGTTGAACGAACGAACGGCGGGGTCGGCGCCGATGACCTCGGCGATCTGCCGGTGCTTTTCCCGCATGTCCTCGAAGGAAATGTCTTCCGCCGCGCTCGTCTGGCCGGTTATGAACGCGGTATCCTGTGAGGGAAAGAACCCCTTGGGAATGTAGACATAGGCGGCCACGGTTGCTGCGATCGTCGCCAGGAACACGAGCATGGTGAGCGTCTTGTTCCGCAGCGTCCAGCGCAGCGCGACGGCGTAAAGCGATGTGAGGCGGCCGGGATTGGCGTGTCCGTGCGTGTCCGGATGCCGTGCCGACGATTTCATGTATTTCGCACACAGCATCGGCGCCAGCGTCAGCGCAACCACCACCGAGATCAGCAGCGCCACCGTGACCGTCAGCGAGAATTCCCTGAACAGCCTGCCGACGATACCGCCCATGAAGAGCAGGGGAATGAATGCCGCGATCAGTGACAGGGTGATCGAGATAACCGTGAACCCGATTTCCCTCGACCCCTTGAGGGCGGCGGAAAGGCTGCTTTCTCCATTCTCGATGTGCCGGTGAATGTTCTCCACCACCACGATCGCGTCGTCGACGACGAAACCGATCGCGATGATGAGAGCGACCAGGGTCAGATTGTTGAGACTGAAGCCGAGCAGGTAGATCGCGCCAAAGGTGGCGATGACCGATATTGCCAGCACCACGCCGACGATCAATGTCGCAGGTACCTGCCGAAGAAACAGCCCCATCACCACGACGACGAGGATGAGCGTCACCACCAGCGTGATCTCGACCTCATGTAGGGATGCCCTGATCGTGCGTGTGCGATCGTTCAGGACCATCACGTCCACGTCGGCTGGCAGGTCCGCGAGCAGGGCGGGCAGCTGCGTCTGGACCGCATCGACGACGGCGATGACGTTGGCGCCGGGCTGCCGTTCTATGATGACGCCGAGGCCCGGCTTACCGTTGGGCCAGGCGCCGACATAGGCGTCTTCCGGCCCGACCTGAACGCGCGCGACGTCGCCGACACGGACAGGTGCGCCATCGCGTGTTGCAACGACCACGTCGCGATACTCATCGTCGGTGACGAGCTGGTCGTTGGTCTGTAGCGTTGACGTCGAGGAGCCGCCATAGATGGCGCCCTTTGGCCGGTTGACGTTCGCTGCGGTGACTGCCGTGCGAACATCTTCCAGCGTCAATCCGTATGCCGCCAGCCGTTCCGGCTGCGCCTGGATACGGATTGCGGGGCGCTGGAGGCCGCCCACCCGAACCTGCGCTATGCCGTCGATCTGGCTGAGGCGGCGGGCGAGACGCGTGTCGATCAGGTCGCTCAGTTCGGTCGTCGGCAACGTGGTGGACGTCACGGCCAGGACCAGGACTGGCGCATCCGTAGGGTTCACCTTCCGCCATGTCGGAAGGGTCGGCATCGTGTCGGGCAGTCTCCCGGCAACGGAATTGATGGCGGCCTGGACCTCCTGGGCAGCGACATCGATATCCCGCTCCAGCCCGAACTGAAGCGTGATCGAGGCCTGGCCGAGTGAACTGGCCGACGTCATCTCGGTCACGCCCGGAACGCCTGTAAGAGCGGTTTCCAGCACGGTGGAGACTGCCGAGGCCATTGTCTCGGGGCTGGCACCGGGCAGCGTTGCGTTGACCTGAAGGGTTGGGAAATCGACTTCCGGCAGCGCTGCGACCGGCAGGTTCGGAATGGCGACGATGCCGAGCAATGTCATCGCTATGGCGGTCAGGACGGTTGCGATGGGACGGCGGATGAACCACGCTGAAAAACTGCCCGGCTCCGTGACCGGAATCGATTTGTCGGTAGCGTCCGTCATGACGACAGCCCCATGTCGCCCTCGGGAGCGGTTCGCGGCTTTTGTTCGAGCACCCTGACCGGCGCTTTTTCCCGCAGGCGTGAGAAGCCATCCGTCACGATCTGGTCGCCGGCGGCGATGCCCTTGGTGATGACGGCGAGATCATCGTTGCTGTACCCGATCTCGACCGGAACGCGCTCGGCAGTCTCGCCTGCGACCCTGAACACGAAATTGCCGTCCATCGACAGGCGTACGGCATGTTTCGGGACGACCACCGCTGCGTTGGATCGGCCTGTTTCGACGCTGACCGAAACGAACTCTCCTGGCGCCAGGATGCCGGCCTCATTCTCGAATTGTGCCCGCACGCGCGCGGCACCGTTCGTTCCGCCGATCCTGTTGTCGAATGCCGTGATCCGTCCGCGGCCGACCTCCGCACCGGCGACGCGATCCAGCACCGCGACGGATGCTGCATCGAGACTGGCGGTATAGCGTTCGAGCTGGGACAGCTGTTGCTGGGGAACGTTGAAGACGACCGAGATCGGATTGGTCTGAACGATCGAGATGATGCCTGCCGTATCGGATTGACGGACGGTGTTGCCGGGATCGAGCTGGCGCAATCCGACGCGGCCGTCGGCGGGTGCGTAGATGCGGGTGAAGGACAGGTTGACCTGCGCGGTTCCGACATTTGCCTCGTCGATCGCGATCGCGGCGCGCAGCTGTTCGACGTCCGACTGTCTCTGATCGACGATGGCGGTTGCGACGGCGTTCATCGATTTCAGCCGTTGCGACCGCTCCAGCTCGCGTTCTGCTGCCCTCAGCAGGGCCTGGTTGCGGGCGAGCTGGGCCTGGGCTGCCTGAAGCGCCGATCGAAACAGCCGGTCGTCGATGGTGGCGACCAGGTCGCCCTTGCGGACGATGTCGCCCTCCCGGACCAGGAGTTCGCTCAATATCCCATCGACCTGGGAGCGGATAACGACATCGTTCAGGGGCAGCACCGTTCCCACGAGGCGCAGTTCGTGGCGGACGTCATCGGTCCGCGCTAGCGAGACCTGAACCGGGACCGGTGCAGGGGCTGCCCGGACTGGCGCGGCCGATGGCCTCGAGCTGACGATCATGGTGCCGGCCCCCGCGATCGAGGTGACGGCGACGGCCGTGGCCAGAATGGCAAGCCAGCGCCTTTTGCGATGACCGATCGGCAAATCCCGGCGCTCTTCGTCCAAGGGGGCCATCCGCTGTTTCCTCTTTGGTTTGGCCCGCAGAACCGCGTCGCCATGCGTTGGAACTCACGGTTCAGCTAGCCCGGACATGTCCCAGCAGTTTGCCGAAAATGCATCAATGTGTGTCCGGCGCTGCGCCAGGTGGGGGCAGGCGCCTGCCATGCGCACCCTGGCGTCGGACAGGGTTCGGAAGGCCGGGGCCTTGTGCCGGCTGGGAAGGCTGATGGCTGGTCTTGTCGGCGGCACACAAGCGCGCGTTGACAAACAATAATACAAAAAATCGCACGACTGCGCGGATGCCCGAATGGTATTGTCCGCATGCAAAAAGATCGAGGGACCACAAACTGCACATCGCAATCGTTGATGATCATGAAGAGATCAGGGCCCTGCTCAGCCGTTACCTTCGCGAACATGGTTATCGTGTGACGGCCGCGGAAAGCGCCCAGGAGTTCCGCAGCATCCTGCAGAAGAGTGTGCCGGATCTGGTCGTGCTCGACATCATGATGCCTGGCGAGGACGGCTTGTCGCTTTGCAGGTTCCTGCGCGAGACCACGACGGTTCCGATCATCCTGCTGACGGCAGTCTCCACCGAGACGGACCGGATCATCGGCCTGGAGATGGGCGCCGACGACTACGTGACCAAGCCGTTCAACGCGCGCGAACTGCTGGCACGGGTGAAGGCTGTCCTGCGTCGCGCCAACAGCATGCCGCCGAAGCAACAGCGCACGAAAAGCCAGCGGCTGCGTTTCGGACAATGGATACTCGATGTGGGCAAGCGGGAACTTCTCAATCAGGTCGGCCTGGCAACTCCGCTGATCACCGCCGAGTTCCGGCGGCTGATGGGTCTGCTCGACCATCCCCAGATGGTGCTTACCAGGGATCAACTGCTCGATCTTACCGTCGGACGGATCAGCGACGTCTTCGACCGCAGCGTCGACAACCAGATCAGCCGTCTCCGCAAGAAGGTCGAGGTCGATCCCCGCAATCCTGAACTGATCAAGACGCATTGGGGCGGAGGATACCTGTTCACCGCCGAGGTGGCGGCGGCATGAAGTGGTTTTGGGGCAAAAGCCTGGCGGCGCAGATTATCTGGCTCATGCTGCCGATCTTGCTGGTTGCTCAGATCGTCGGCTTCGTCGTGACCGCTGATGAACGTGCTACGGAGCTGCGTGAAATGGCGCAGGACGAGTTTGTGGTTCGTACCACGACGGCGATCCTGGCAATCGAGACGATGCCCCGCGCGTATCAGGATGCGCTTGTCGGCGTCATGGATACAAACTACTCCAGATTCTGGCTGAGCCAGGAGGGTCCGGGTGACCTCGACGCATGGAGCCGGGACGCCTGGCGGCGGTTGCAGCAGCCGCTGTCACAGAACGCTCCGGAAGGTTCCGGCCCTCTGGATGTACCAGGCGCGAAAGGCGCGGATTGGGGTGAAACGGACAACACCGCTTTGAAGTCCGTCAACAGTGTCGCGAATGCCCGCTGGGAGCCGATCGAACTCAGGACTGGAGGAAAGACGACGCAGGCGCAGATTGCGTCTCTCGAAGGCCATTGCGGCGCCGGGCTGGTCGCACAGATGCCGGACGGGCGCTGGCTGAATGCCGCATGCTACAAACCCCCCAAGACCTTCCTTTGGAAGGCGCCGACCATCGTGACCCTGGCCATCACCACGATCGTGCTGTCGGGTCTTGCGGTCGTCGTGGCTCGCCGCATTGCGCGGCCCATGAAACAGCTCACATCCGCGGCGGAGTCGCTCGGCCGCGGCGAGCGAAACGGCCATATCCCCGAGGAAGGTCCCGACGATATCCGAAGGACGGCAGTTGCCTTCAACCAGATGCAGGAGCGGCTCTCGCGCTTCCTGGCGGATCGAACCTCCATGCTTGCCGCGATTGGCCATGACCTGCGCACGCCGATCACCACGATGCGGCTGCGATCCGAATTCGTCACCGATGCCGAAACGAAGTCGCGTCTTCTGGCGACCGTCGACGAGATGCAGGCCATCACCGAGGCGACGCTCGAGCTGACGCAGGAGCAGTCGATCGACGAGCCGACCAGGCCGGTTGATATCGCGGCGCTGGTTGAAAGCATCTGCGAGGATCTCGCCGATCTCGGGCGTGACGTTCACTACGTCGAGAACGGCGTCGTCCCCTATCGCTGCAAACCCGACAGCCTGCGGCGCGCAACGCGCAACCTGATTGAAAATGCGCTTCGCTATGGAAAGCAGGCACGGGTTTCGGTCGCGGGTTCGGAGGCCGGCGTGAACATCCAGATCGACGACAGCGGCCCCGGCATTCCGGACAGCGAGATCGAACGTGTTTTCCTGCCGTTTGTCCGCCTGGAGGAATCGCGCAATTCAAGCACCGGCGGGATCGGGCTGGGCCTCGCGATCGCCCGCAACATCGCGCGAGCTCATGGTGGTGACGTCACCTTGCAAAATCTGCCTCAGGGATTGCGCGCGGTCGTTCATCTGCCGCCGATCCCGATCGAATTGACGAAATACCCCGCGTCCGAAGCGGCCTAGATAGCTGCCATGTTGCAGCGAGGGCCGTCGCCAGGCGGTCGTTCGAAGAGCACGGTGTCGGCGCTGACGAAAAACAACGACGCAAGATTCCGCCGGAAGCGGCCTGTTGACGGAGCCTTGAATCGAGGTGTCGCCAGGGCCTCCATGCATGCGTGGCACTGACCTGCTTTTCTGGGCATCGAATGGGCCCGGTGATCTCGGATACAATTATTGCATCAGTGCATTATTTCACATGAGCGGACATATCCAGAAGCTCTGAAAGGCCGATTTATCATTTTTTATCAATACGATAGTTCGAGTGATACGGATCTTATCATTTCATTTGATCGGTATTGTGTTGCATTATTGCAAATAAAAATCGCAGGAAAGTGCCGTATTTCACACATATATATTTAAGTAGACTCGACGCATTCAATCGAGAATTCGCGTGTAGTATAAAATATACGTGGTTTACATCACGCATCAGATAGACCTACACACGAATAGGGGATTGCAGTGAACATCAAAACATTCCTTCTCGGCTCGACGGCGGCTCTGGTCGCAGTCTCCGGTGCCCGTGCCGCCGATGCGGTGGTCGTCGCGGAGCCGGAACCCGCCGAATATGTCCGGATCTGCGATGTCTATGGCGCCGGCTACTTCTACATCCCTGGCACTGAGACCTGCCTGCGCATTGGCGGTTACATCCGCTATGACGCCGGTTTCGGGGATCTCGGTTCCTATGATGGTTCTCGCGCCAGGGATCGTCTGAACGGTGAGGAGCAGGGCACTTACTACAAGAACCTGCGCTTTGCGCTGAAGACCTGGACCGGTCAGGAGACCGAATTCGGCACTTTGAAGACCTATACCGAGACGCGCTTCCAGTTCGGCAACATCAACAGCGGCGACGATATCACCGGGCGAGACACGACTGCCGGCAACAGGAATGTCAGCCTGAACTTCGCCTGGATCCAGCTTGGTGGTCTGCGCGTCGGCAAGGACGAGTCGGCCTATGACACCTTCTCCGGCTACGCCGGCAACGTCATCCAGGATACCCTGATCCCCTACGGTGATTTCGACACCAATTTGATCAGCTACACCTTCGATGCCGGCAACGGCTTCTCGACGACCGTCTCGCTCGAACAAGGGTCGGGCAGCTACAACACCTATGCGAAGGACGGTGCAGGGAACTGGGTCTATGGCCAGGGTCTCGACCAAACCATCGACAGCTATGTTCCCAATGTCGTGATCGGCGCCAAGTACACGCAGGGCTGGGGTGGCATCACCGGCGTCGCTGCCTACAACTCGTCGTGGGAAGAATGGGCCGGCAAGGTTCGTCTCGACGTCAACGCCACCGACCAGTTGTCGCTGTGGGTGATGGGCGGCTACGGCACCGACGACAACATCTACCGCAGCTTCTACAAGCCATGGGGCGGCAACTGGGCCGTCTGGGGTGGCGGCGCCTACAAGTTCAACGAGAAGACCACGTTCAACCTTCAGGCTTCGTATGACGACAGCGAGGCGCTCGGTGTTGCCGCCAACGTTGCCTACCAGCTGGTACCCGGTTTCACCGTCACGGCTGAAGTGGACTACCTGCGCGAGGGCAAGTTCAACGACGCCGACTTCAAGGGCAGCTGGTCCGGCGCCAACAAGGAGAACAGCCTGGGTGGCATGCTTCGCTTCCAGCGTGACTTCTAGAGCGTTTCCGTTTTTCACGGAAACGCGGAGACGCTCCAGGCTTGGCTGCAAAATGCTCCAGGTTGAATGTCAATTCAGCCTGAGGCGTTCGCCCTCTCCATTTAGCGGGTGCCGGTTTGACCTCCAGTCATTCGCTCTTTTTATCGACGTGAAGAAAACTGTCTTCGCCCGGCCAGCTGGCCGGGCGAAGGACATTCTGCGGACCGATCATGTAACCAGATTTCACATCCGCGAGGGTCGTCTACATTTGCTTACAATTGAATGATTGTCTGGCAAAGCTCTGCGACAAGCGTCGTGTAGATTTTCAGTTGTGAAGGCGAAAACTCGTCACGGTGACGAGATCGCAAGGTGCAGTTTCGTCATAATATAAGAAATGACGAATTTATAACTGCAGCAACTCAAGGAAATCACATGAAAACCCTTATCACCACTGCAATTATCATGGCGGCAACCGCCGGAATTTCTTATGCAGCCAATCTGAATCCGGATCGTGATCCCACACGCGGATTCGAGAAGACCAGTCCGGTTTCGTCCGAACACACCGCTTCGGTGCGCGCGATCGAAGTGCCGATGCAGATCCAGGTAAATCGCCCCTACAACACCGAGGACGGACGTGCTCCCTGGGCCGGCAACAACTGATGGCGATCGAGGTCGCCTCGGGCACATGATCCCAGGCCTTGCGAAGCGGCGCCGTGCGAACGGCGCTGCTCATAGGCCGCAACCGGCTCCATGGTCGTTTCAGCCGATTTCGGCTTGTGACTTCGCGGTGCGAGAGCTTCCGCGACCACCCGAAAAGTCGCTGTGAAGGCCAGATGCAGTTAATCTCGCACAGGTTGGCAATGAAAGAGCATTTTAGCCAGGCGAACATCTTGGACGAGATGACCGAGATCGTCCTCAGAATGGAAGACGTATTCGAGGCGGAATTCGGTGAATTCGGACTTTCCCTGGCCGAAGGTCAAACACTCTATGGTCTGGTTCGCGAAGGTGCCGGCAGTCAAAAACAGCTGGCGGATCGACTGCGCATCGAAACCCCCACTTTTGCGCGCCTGGTCAGAAGACTGGAAAGTCGAGGCCTGGTCTGGCGCTTCGAGGCCGACGGCGACCGCCGCGCCAAGCAACTGCTTCTGACGGCGGAAGGCCGGGACCTTGTCGCGACGATCAAGAGAAAAACCGCCGGCAATCTGGCCAAGCTGGTCTCCGGCGTTGTCGTCTCGGAACTGGAAACGGCACAATCCGTCATCGGTTGCATTGCCGCAAATGTCGGAAAGCTGTCGCGCAACCGAAGCAAAAAAACGCTGCCGCACACCGACGCCGCTCCGCGCCAAGACCGCTGGCAGTAGTTTCATTGTTCGGAATCCTTCGCCATTTCGGTCAATTGCAATGGCCACGGGCCAGCCATGAACGATACTGATCGAAGGGCGTTCCTGTGGATTCTCGTGCTTGGTTTGGCCGTGAATCTGCTCGCGATTGTCCTCTCGCTGATTTTTCTCGCGACAAACAGTCCCTGAAGAAACGACGGTCTGATCCAGTCGGATGGCTTTGCGGCCGAAGGAGCTTACGCCCTGTGCCGCCGGTTGATGCTCGACGGACGCCCGGCGATGTTG
>VFQQ010001744.1_pt1 | contig 28349 bp, 27 predicted proteins | sample 3512341 | NCBI WGS metagenome assembly VFQQ01 (sample SAMN10412373, study PRJNA504923) | tailings metagenome | isolation source: Relicate 2 Philex TSF1 revegetated site | place: Philippines: Tuba, Benguet | collected 2017-08-29
GGTCCGGGTTTTCGTAGAAGCGGCGCGAGATCTTCTCATATTCCGGGTCGAAGCGCAGCGAAAGGTCCGTGGTCAGCATGGTCGGCAGATGCTTCTTCGACGAATCGAAGGCGTCCGGGATCGTGGCTGCCGCAGCCTTCGCCTTCCACTGCTTCGCGCCTGCCGGGCTCGCCGTCAGTTCCCACTCGTTTTCGAACAGGTTCTTGAAGAACAGATTGCTCCACTGCGTCGGCGTCTGCGTCCAGGTGACTTCCGGGCCGCCGGTGATGGCATCGGCGCCAACGCCGGTGCCGTGCTTGCTCTTCCATCCAAAACCCTGGTCCTCGATGGCGCCGCCCTCGGGGTCGGCACCAACCAGCGACGGATCGCCGGCACCGTGGGTCTTGCCGAAAGTGTGGCCGCCGGCGATCAGCGCGACGGTTTCCTCGTCGTTCATCGCCATGCGGAAGAAGGTTTCGCGAATGTCGCGGGCCGCAGCGATCGGGTCCGGGTTGCCGTTCGGGCCTTCCGGGTTGACGTAGATCAGGCCCATCTGCACCGCGCCGAGCGGCTCGGAAAGCTGGCGTTCGCCGCTGTAGCGCTCGTCGCCCAGCCAAGTTCCTTCAGGACCCCAATAGAGTTCTTCGGGCTCCCAGACATCGGCGCGGCCGCCGGCAAAGCCGAACGTCTTGAAGCCCATCGATTCGAGCGCGACGTTGCCGGTGAGGATCATGAGGTCGGCCCAGGAAATCTTGCGGCCGTATTTCTGCTTGATCGGCCATAGCAGGCGGCGGGCCTTGTCGAGGTTTGCGTTATCCGGCCAGGAGTTGAGCGGCGCGAAACGCTGCTGCCCGGCGCCAGCGCCGCCACGGCCGTCGGTGATGCGGTAGGTGCCCGCGCTATGCCACGCCATGCGGATGAACAGGCCGCCGTAATGGCCGAAGTCGGCCGGCCACCAATCCTGCGAATCCGTCATCAGCGCATGCAGGTCCTTGATCACGGCATCGAGGTCGAGGGTCTTGAATTCCTCGGCGTAATCGAAATCCTGACCCATCGGATCGGACAAGGTGGAGTTGCGATGGAGCATCTGGAGGTCCAGCATCTCCGGCCACCAGTCGCGGTTCGAGCGTCCGCTGCTGCCGCCCGTGAACGGGCATTTGCCGGCGCTCTTGTCGTCTGTCTTTGCGTCCATGTTTCTCTCCGAACATATTTGTAGATTGTTCAAGGGTTCCGCCCGAACTGAAGGCGGTTGGGGGGTCTTTTCGATCAGCAGCCGTGCGGCAGCGCGGGGCAGCCATCATCTGCTGCAATCGAATTCTTGCTGTCCGGAATCGGCGCGGAAATAGTCATTGCTGACGTTTTCGTCATGGCTTTCGCCTCCCTTGGCCTGCCTGGGTTTTGCCGAATCCCAAAGACCAACGGGGGCGCTCCACGCCCCTCGATCAGTCTGGAACCGTTCCAGACTAGGTCGGCGTTTCCATAAAAACAAATTGCCTTTTCTATTTTTATCGATAGCTTTTCCTTATGATAAGATTGACCGTCCGACAGATGCAGTATTTCGACGCGCTGGCCCAGACGCTGCATTTCGGCCGCGCCGCCGAACTTGCCGGCGTGACGCAGCCGGCGCTTTCGGCGCAGATATCCGAGATGGAGGAAAGGCTCGGCTGCCGGCTGTTCGAGCGCGGCGGCAAGAGCGTTCGCATGACCGAGGAAGCGCAGGCGTTGCTGCCGCGCATCGAGACCATTCTGGCCAATATTCGCGAGGTCGAAACCATCGCGCGGCGCGGCCGGCTTTCCATGGAAGGCCGGTTCCGGCTCGGCATCATCCCGACCATCGCACCCTATCTCCTGCCGCATGTGCTGCCGGAACTGAAGTCGCGCTTTCCTGCGCTTCAGCTCGAACTGCGCGAGGCGGTTACGGCTTCGCTCATCGAGGAAACGGCGGCCGGGCGACTTGATGGCTTCATTGCGGCTTTACCGCTGGATTTTCCGGGGCTGGTCAAGGAAGAGCTGTTTCAGGATCGGTTTTTCCTGGCCGTCGCCGAGAACGATCCCGGCTTCATCGCGCCGCCGGTGGCACCCGACAGTCCGGCGCTGGAGCGCTTGATGCTGCTGGAAGAAGGCCACTGCCTGCGCGAACAGGCGCTTGCCGTCTGCGGCAGCGTCAAGCCGGTGGCGATGGCGAGCTATGGCGCGACCAGCCTGACGACGCTGTTGCAGATGGTAGCGCATGGGCTGGGCGTGACGCTCATTCCCGAGATGGCGACGGGGCCGGCAAGTGCGGTGCGTGACCTGAAGATCGTACCCTTCATGGAGCCGATGCCGGCGCGCACGATCTGCCTGGCCTGGCGGCGGAACAGCCAGCGCCACGAGGAATGCGTGGAACTGGCCAAGATCGTGCGCGGTCTGCGCGAGGTCGTTCTGCCGCGGGCAGCTTGAGTTTCACACAATCCCGGCAACCGCCTCGACGATCGAGCGCAGCGATGCCTCGTCATTGGCGCTGCGCGACTTCTTCGAGACAACGAGACAGGCCTGCGAGCGCAGGATGACGCCGTCCTGAAGGATCTTCAGATGATTGGCGCGCAAGGTCGAGCCGGTGGTGGTGATATCGACGATGACATCAGCTGAGCCAGCCGCCGGCGCGCCTTCGGTGGCGCCGAGGCTTTCGACGATGCGGTAGACCTGAATGCCGTGCTTCTGCGAAAAGAACTGCTGCGTCAGCCGCCAGTATTTCGTCGCGATGCGCAGGCGGCGGCCATGACGCTGGCGGAAATCGGCGGCGACGTCATCCAGATCGGCCATGGTGTCGACGTCGAGCCAGACATCCGGCACGGCAACCACGACATCGGCATGACCGAAGCCGAGCCGCGCGGATATCTCGGCGCGCGCTTCCCAATCGACCAGATTTTCGCGCAGCAGGTCCTCGCCGGTGATGCCGAGATCGACGGCGCCCTGCCCGATCTCGCCGGCGATTTCCGAAGCCGACAGGAACGCCACCTCTATATCGTCGCGGCCTTCGATGCGGGCGCGGTATTTGCGCTCGTCATCCGGCAGGCTGACGGCAAGCCCGGCCCTGGCCAGCACTTCCAGCGTCTGTTCCTTGAGCCGGCCCTTTGAGGGTATGGCAAGTGTGATGGTCATGAAGCTTTCTCGCGGAGATGCGCGCGTGCGATACCCCCACCCCTAACCCCTCCCCACAAGGGGGAGGGGAACTTATCGGCGCATCTCGGCGCGCGGTTCGGCATCTTCCACGCCGAACCGAATCCCCCTCCCCCTTGTGGGGAGGGGTTAGGGGTGGGGGTAAGCTTTGTCCGGCCCTTCATCCCTGACCTCCCCTCAACCGTTCGATGCGGTCGAGCCAGACGGAGAAGCCGACGCCGGGGATGGGTTGGGTTGCGCCGAGCAGCGTCAGCAGCCGGTCGTAGCGGCCGCCGCCGACCAACGGTCGGTCGTCGTCGCCGGAGACGATCTCGAAGACGAGGCCGGTATAATAATCGAGCGGGCGGCCGAAGGCGGCGTCGTAGTGGATCGCCTGTGGCGACAGGCCGTGGGCGGCGAGCGCTTCGGCGCGGGCGGCGAAATTGTCCAGAGCCGCGCCCAGCGACAACGACGCGCCGCTGGCGAAATCGCGCAAGGCGTCGGCAGCCTCATCCACCGGCACGTTGATGGCCAGAAACGCCTTCAACGCATCGAAAGCTTCGTTGGACAGGCGCACGGCGCGCAGTTCGGCCTTTTCGATCAGCCGGCGGGCGATGTCGCCCGGCGTGCGACCGGCGGACGGCGACAGGCTCGCTGCCTCCATGCGCGTGGCGACATGGGTCGAAAGACGCTCGAAATCGCCGTCGGCAACCAGCGAGGCGACAGGCTCGGCAAGCACATTGTTGCGGGCGGGCGTTGCGAGATCGGCAAGGGCGGCCGCCAGCATCTCGGCCGAGCCGAAAGCGCGGGCAAGCCGCATGCGCCAGCCGCGCGGCAGGCCGAGGGCCGCCAGTACTGCCTCGAACACCGCCTGATCGCCAAGCGTGACGCCAAGCTTCTTGCCGGGCAGCGCAAGCTGTAGCAGCGCATGGGCATCGGCCACCGAGCGGGCGTCGGCGCGGGCAATGTCGGTGTCGCCAAGATCCTCGATGCCGGCCTGAAAGAACTCGTTGCCGCCCTCGCGGCGCTGGCGGAACACCTCGCCGAGATAGGAATAGCGGCGCGGCGTGCCGGACTGGCTGGCGATGTGGTCGAGGCAGACCGGAATGGTGAATTCCGGGCGCAGGCACAGCGTCTGGCCGGTTTCGCTCTCGGTCAGGAAAATGCGGCGGCGCAGGTCTTCGCCGGCCATGTCGAGAAACGGGTCGGCCGGCTGGATCACCGCCACATCGACGGGATCGGCCTCGCGCGCGGCGAAGAGTTTCAGGATTTCGGGGGCTATGGCGGGGTAGCGGGAGTTCATGCGGGCACCGCGAGAAGGTTAGGCGCGGAGGTCGGCGTTCTACGTTGCCCCCCTCTGTCCTGCCGGACATCTCCCCCGCAAGGGGGGAGATCAGCCTTCATCGGCACCCCTGCTCTTCCTGCTACGCCGGCGAATGACACCAGCGAAGAATGCCGGCGTGATCTCCCCCCTTGCGGGGGAGATGGCCGGCAGGTCAGAGGGGGGCGCGAAGGAACGCGGCGCTTATTTATCACGGCCACGCTCTTGCGCCTGCGCATCCAGTATCCTGCGCACCTCGGCCACGAGATCGGCTTCCGCCACCGTCACCTGCCCCGGCCGCGCTTCCTTGTATTCGGCATGGTCGGCGATCGCCGCCGCCTGCCGTGCGCCCTCGATCAGGTCCTTGATCTGGACTTCGCCTTTTGCGCGCTCATCGCCGCCCTGGATGACGACGACGGGCGAGCCACGCCGGTCGGCATATTTGATCTGCGCCTTCATGCCGGCGCCGCCGAGATAAAGCTCGGCGCGGATGCCGGCCTGGCGAAGCGTGGAGACCATCTTCTGGTAGCGTCCGAGGCTTTCGGTGTCGCGGTCCATGACCAGCACGACGACCGGCGCAATGACATCCGAGGTGTCGAGCTTGCCGAGGTTCTTCAGCGCCGTCATCAGGCGCGAGACGCCGATGGAAAAGCCCGTCGCCGGAACCGGCTCGCCGCGAAAGCGCGAGACGAGGCCATCATAGCGCCCGCCGCCACCGACCGAACCGAAGCGCACGATCTGGCCGTCGTCATTGGGGATTTCGGCCAGAAGCTCGGCTTCGTAGACCGGGCCGGTGTAGTATTCGAGGCCACGGACGACGGAGGGGTCGATGCGGATACGGTCCACGTCATAGCCGGCGGCACTTATAAGCTGATGGATTTCCTGAAGTTCGTCCAAGCCGGACGAAAGGGCCTCATTGTTTCCAAGGAAAAAGAAGCCTTCCTTCGCGTTTTTATACGACACGGTTGGATCGCTATCTCGAAGACGATAGGCGTCCGGGTAGTAAGCGGCAGATACTTTCTGGGCATGTTCCAAGAACCGGAAAAAATCGTAAATCTGCTCCTCATCCAGCCCAGCACCCTTGGTAAAATCGCCCTCGCCTTCCTTGCCACCGTCCCAGCGGCCCTTGCCGAGCAGCAGCTTCACGCCCTCAACGCCGAACTTGTCGAGCTTGTCGATGGCGCGCAGCACGGTCAGCCGGCGGCCGGCATTGTCGTCGCCGCCGAGGCCGATGGCTTCGAGCACGCCGTCGAGCACCTTGCGGTTGTTGACGCGAATGACGTAGTCGCCGCGCTTGATGCCGAGCGCTTCCATGACGTCGGCCATCATCATCGCCATTTCGGCGTCGGCGGCCACACCCGGCGTGCCGACGGTGTCGGCATCGAACTGCATGAACTGGCGGAAACGGCCCGGCCCCGGCTTCTCGTTGCGGAACACCCAGCCGGCGCGGTAGCTGCGGTAAGGCTTGGGCAAGCGCTCGTAGTTTTCGGCGACATAGCGGGCGAGCGGCGCGGTGAGATCGTAGCGCAGCGACAGCCACTGCTCGTCATCGTCCTGGAACGAGAACACGCCCTCGTTGGGACGGTCCTGGTCGGGCAGGAATTTTCCGAGCGCGTCGGTGTATTCGATCATCGGCTGGTCGACCGGCTCGAAACCGTAAAGCTCGTAGACCTCGCGAATCTTGGCCATCATCTTCTCGACGGCGCGAATATCGTCGGCCGAGCGATCGGCAAAGCCGCGCGGCTGGCGCGCTTTCATTTTCTCGGTCTTCTCGGCCATGTCGTCGTCGCTCTTGTCGCTCGTGGAATGCACTGTCGTCGTATATTTCGTACAGCGCGCGTGTCCTAACTTATGCGGCCCGGAGCGGCAAGGGTTGCGCGGGAGGTTTGGCGTTCGATCCAGGCGCGGCATCCCCCTCCCCCTTGAGGGGAGGGTGGCGGCGAAGCCGCCGGGTGGGGTCGCTGCGGCAGTGCTCGACGTTCTTTTTGCGTTGGCGCGCTGCCTCAGCGACCCCCTCTGTCGCCTTCGGCGACATCTCCCCCTCGAGGGGGGAGATTGGCAGCTTCGCTGTCCTGCTCATTCTGCAACGTCTCAGATTGGGCGGCTGGGGACAGTTTACTTTTTGCCCCTTGCGCGAGATCGCAACTGTCGCGCCTTTCCGGGGCAAGAAAGTAAACTGTCCCCGGTGCACACCCAACTCGATCCTATTACCTCCTGCGTAATTGTAACCGCTCTTCATTCTGGCATTTCTCTCCTCATCGGATCGGCATTTCCGATCCTCTGCACGGAGAAAACGGAATGAGCGTCACCTACATCATCGGCTTCAAGGTCCGCCCCGCTCAGCGCGAGCGCTTTCTGGCGCTGCTCAACGGCGTGCTCGATGCGATGCGGCATGAGGCGATGTTCGTCAGTGCGAATTTTCATGAGGACCCGAACGATCCCTGCCATTTCCTGCTGCATGAAACGTGGGGCGACCACCAGGACGTGCTCGACGTGCAGATCAAGCGGCCTTATCGCACTGAGTGGCATGCCGCGCTCGATGAACTTCTGGAAGCGCCGCGCGATATTTCGGTCTGGCGACCGCTGAGAAGTGATATTGCCGAGGCGGTGAGGACGTGACGTTGCCGGCCTTAGAGCGAGATGACTTTCACTTGAATCGCCATCCCGCTCCAAGTTTTTGTTTTTGAAGCATGATCTTATCCGAAAAGTCTGCAACTTTTCGGGATCATGCTCTAACCGTTGGACGCAACCATGGTTGACCGTCCGCCGCTCGGCACCACGACGATCTGCCTGACCTTGCCCTTCTTGAAGGCGGTGAGGAAGCGCTCGTAGTCCTTGAAGGCGACGCAGCCATGCGACTCGGCCTGCCGGCCGCGCAGCAGGTAGCTGTGGGTCAGGAAGCCGTCGCGGCCATATTTGTTCTTGCCGTCGACGGGCAGCATGCGGATCGCCTCGACGCCGTGGAAGCGGCTTTCGCGCATCTTGAGGTTATAGGTGTGCGGCGGTGTCGGCCCGTTCATCTTGACGTTCACATAGCGCGGATCGTCAGCCATCTTGCCGACGCCGGAATGGGCTTCCAGCACGCTGCCGTCGGGCATGTAGACCTTGGCCGCGCTGATGTCGTAGACGGCGACGCCGCCGCCCGCCCTGGCTCCGCCGCCGAACAGGTTCTGCAGCGCCCGGCCGAAGCCGCCGCCGCTCGTCGGCCTGTCGCCCGGATCGTTAGGCCGCGCATAAGCGAGCTTCTGCGGCTTCGGTTTTTCGCGTTCCTCGACCGTCTTTGGCTCGACGGCTTTCGGTGCCGCAGGCTCATCAGGCTTAGGTGCCGCCGGCTCTTCGGCCCGCTGAACGTCGGGCTTTTCCGTCTCGGGGGCGGGCTTGCGGGCTTGTTCGTAGCGCGGACGGAGCTGCGGCATGGGGCCGTCGGACGGGGTGTTTTCATAGTCCGGCAGGGAAGCGGAGTCTTCGCCCGTATTGAGGCTCGGATCTTGCGATGCCGCGAGATCGTCCTCGATCGGCGGCGCCAACAAGGCCGAAAGCGCGGCATTGCCATCTCCGCCAGGCGATGGGTCGGCAAAGGCGAGCAAGGTCGGGCGCTGTTCGGTCGAGGCGGGGAGCGATGCAAACCGTTCCGCCGTGGGCGTGACGGCCTTAGCGACGGTGCGGCCCGACTTGCCGGAACTGTGGGTTTCGAAAAGGCTGGCGAGTTTCTCGGATGTCAGCGCGGCGTTCTTCACGATGGCGTCGAAGCGCGCTGCATTGGCGTTCGTGACGGTAACTTTGGCCACATCGGGATGGCGGGCGGATTTCGCCGGGCCGGCGGCAATGCTCGCCGTCACAAAGGGCTGCGCCGTTGCAATGAGCAGCCGCGGCGCCTTGCCGGCGCTGCCATGCTCCTGTGGCAGCCGCGCCTGCAAGCGCTCGACCGGATAGAAATGCGGTTTGGGAAGAAGGCTGCCAGATCCGGAGGCGAATGAGCTGCTCATCGCGACCATGCCGGCCACGGACCACACGGCCGCGCCGGCAAAACCGATGCCGATGGAAGTGACCAGCAGGGGACGCATCAGATGGCGCCAGGAATGTGTACGAACGACCTTACTCACAAACGCGCGCCAAGCCGGCTAATCCCGCAAACGGTCCCAGGGTCGGCGTGCGACCGTAGTTGCGTGACTTCCAGATTGTCCCCATTTAGACCGAGTGATCGACAGAAGATGGCCAAATATGGTTAAATTTTGCTTTCCGGAAACCCGGAATATCCGAGGTCCGGCATTTTTAGACGCTTGAGCAGAGCCGTTGGCGTCCCCAAATCAAAACTGACACTCACAGTCAAAAAGGCGCAAATGCCCTTTGACGTTAAGGCCCGTCTGGGCGCTTGTAGGACATAGGTCGACGTTTGGTCAACCTCGGTTGTGTGTTGTCGTTGTCACAAATATTGAACGCGTGAGCGTCGATTTTGATGAGGATGTTGCCGCCATCGAGCTCATTTCGTCATTTGGTCGGCAGGACCTGACGCGGCTCGACGTCGGCGGGTTTCTCGTTCCGATACGTCAAAGTTAATAGAGCGCGCTTGCGGCGGCATATATGGTTCGTGGCTTAAGTGGAGCGTTCGCCATGACCAATTATCTTGTGAAAAACCTGGGTGGCACCGGCATCTACTCACCGCATGACCTGTCTGTTCTGGACGGGGTTCTGCAATCGGCCAAGCAGCATCTACAGCTTACGGACCAGAATGACATCAGCGACCTGGCATACAAGGTGCTGACGCTGTTCGAGGTCGGCATCAAGAGCCCGGATCAGATTTTGAGCTACGTGCTGTCGCTCGATACTTTCAAGACAAACAGGCGCTGATCCAGAACGCGCGGCGACGCCTGCCGTCACCGCGCGTCGACTTTTCCGTCCCGAACCAGCCAGCATGGGGCCAAGGTCCAACTACCGCCGCCGCAGAGGAATGATTATTCCCGTCTGATCATTGGATCAGGCAACCCGGCTGCATGCCGGGGGGAGGCTGCAATGCTGCATTCGCTCTTCAAAACCTTGTTTGCAATGCTCGCGCTCACATTCCTTACCGCCCCTGCGGCTTTCGCACAGCAGGCGGCGGCGAAACCGGACGACCAGACCATTTCCGACGCCTATATCTATCTGCTCGGCCGCGCGCTGGTGATCCGGCAGGAACACATCGACCGCAAGGGCGAAGGCTTCGCGTACAACGCCATCAAGTACAATCCGCTCGGCTCCGCCGACTTCGTCAATCCGAATTTCGACGTAGCCTATTTCGAAGCCTGGCTGGCGGTGGACGACAAGACCGGCGTGCAGCTCGAGGTGCCCGAGATCAAGGGACGCTACTACACCGCGCAGATTCTCGATGAATGGGGCGAGGTGATCGCCAATATCAACGAACGCACCTTCCCGACCAAACCGTTCGGCAAGTTCGTGCTGGTCAAGCCCGGCTCGTCCGTGAAAATTCCGCCGGACGCCGGACGCATCGAACTGCATTCCGGCAAGGCCAAGATGCTCGGGCGGGTGGAACTGAAAGGCGACCCCGACGGAGCGGTCAAGCTTCAGCATGCTTTCAAGGTGACGCCGCTCGGCAAACCGGCGATCGCCGAGCCGCCGGCAATTACGATGTTCGACAACAAGGACCTGATCGGCGTCGAAATCTTCGACGATGTGGACGCCAAGCTTGCGAGCGCGCTCGATGTCGCGCCCAACGCTGCGGAAATGCAGCAGAAAGTCCGCACAGTCGCGGCCTATGCCGCATCAGGCAAGGAGGCGCGCGCTGCGGTGGATGCACAGTTGCGCAAAGTCATCCCGGAGTTTGAGGAATACGCGTTCACCAAGAGCGCGCCCTACCGCAATCACTGGATCGGCGGCGGCATCACCGGCAATTACGGCAAGGACTACAAGCTCCGCTCAGTCATCAATTACGCGGGCATATGGGCCAACACCACCGACGAGGTGATCTATTTCGTCGCCACGCGCGACACCGACGAAAAGCCGCTCAACGGCAGCGACAGCTATGTCATGCACTTCCCGGCGAACGGTTTGCCCGACACTGTTGTCGACGCATACTGGTCGGTGATCCTGGTAGGCGTGCCCGACTACCGGGTCGTTCCCAACGCGCTCCAGCGCTACAACTTCAACAACCATTCGCCCCTGGCAAAGGAAGCCGACGGCTCTCTGAAGATCGCCATAGGGCCGAAGCCGGTAGCGGGCGTGCCCGAAACGAACTGGCTGCCTTCTGCCGACGGCAAGCCGTTCTCGCTGACCTTCCGCACCTATGTGCCGAAGGATGTCGTCCGGCAGGGCGAATGGCAGCCGGCGCCGCTGACGAAGGTCAAGTAGGACGGGCCGGCGGAAATCGATCGGGATTTGATCAGGCCGGCGGAGACCGCTTGAGAACTGCGGAGCGCACATCAATGGCCCTCGGAACCGGCCAGCATGGGGCCAAGGTCCAACTATCCGTCTGAAATACTCCTGATTATTCCAGAAGCTTCGGCGCTCGTCTTGGAAAAGAGGTGAAGAAATGTACCGTATTCTCGTGGCGGCTTTATCTGCACTTTTGCTTTTCGCGGCTTTTCCCATGCTTGGGCATGCACAGTCGATCACCCCCGACGAAGCCCGCGCCATTGCCAAGGAAGCCTATATTTACGGCTTTCCACTGGTGGACAACTACCGCATCCAGCATTCCTACTTCGCGGACCCCAACAATCCGGAATACAGGGGCGGCTGGAATGAGATCCACAACACGGCTCGCGTCTTTACGCCCGACGACAAAACCATTCAGACGCCGAATTCCGACACGCCATATTCCTCTGTCGGAGCCGACCTGAGAGCCGAACCGCTGGTTCTGACCGTGCCTCAGATGGAAGAAGGCCGTTACTATTCGATCCAGTTCGTCGACATGTATACGTTCAATTTCGCCTATGTCGGCAGCCGTGCGACAGGAAATGGTGCCGGCAGCTTTCTGCTTGCCGGACCGAACTGGCAAGGTGCGAAGCCGGCAGGCATCAAGGAAGTGATCCGTTCGGAAACCGAACTGGCATTCCTGCTTTACCGGACACAGCTTTTCGGTCCCGACGACATAGAAAACGTCAAGAAGATTCAGGCGGGATACAAGGTCGAGCCCCTTTCCGCCTTTCTCGGTCAACCCGCTCCTGGCGCGGCGCCGGCGATCGACTTCATGAAACCGCTCACCCCCAATGAGCAGAAGACGTCACCGAAGTTCTTCAACGAACTCAACTTCATCCTGCAGTTCTGCCCGGTCGACCCGTCCGAGACGGAGTTGCGGGCACGCTTTGCAAAGGTTGGCATCGAAGCAGGCAAGCCTTTCGATCCGGATGCGCTGGCGCCTGAAATCCGCAAGGCTGTCGAGGCCGGGATGGCCGATGCCTGGGCCGCCTTCAAGGAGTTCAAGGAGACCGAAATCGACACCGGCAAAAGAACCAGCGCGGACAGTTTCGGTTCACGCGAGGCTCTGCACGGCAACTATCTCGACCGCATGTCCGGAGCTGTTCTCGGCATTTATGGAAACTCGAAGGACGAGGCGATCTATCCGGCATATTTCGTCGACGCGGACAGGAAGCCGTTGGAGGGCGCGAACCGGTACACGATTCACTTCGCGCCAGGCGAGTTGCCACCCGTCAATGCCTTCTGGTCGCTCACGCTCTACGAACTGCCGGCGAGCTTGCTGTCGGCCAACCGGTTGAACAGATATCTGATCAATTCGCCGATGTTGCCGAACCTGAAGAAGGACGCCGACGGCGGGCTGACGCTCTACGTGCAGCATGAGTCGCCGGGCGGCGAACTGGAAGCGAACTGGCTGCCTTCGCCTGCGGGACCGTTCTTCATGGCGATGCGGCTCTACTGGCCGAAGCAGGAAGCGCTGGAGGGCAAATGGAAGGCGCCTCAGGCGCAACGAGCGAACTGACAAAGGAGGTTGAGATGACTGACCTGCAAGCCACCCGCCGTTCCATATTGCTCGCAACAGGCGGCCTGGTTGCCCTGTCGCAGCTTCCTGCGCTCTCGGTTGCGCGGGCCGAGGTTCAGCCGCCAGCTTCGCCGGTGGTGCCGTCGCGGGCGTGGGGGCGGGCAATGCCGCCGGCGCCGGACGTGCGCGTCAAGATCACCGAGGCCTATGCCAGGCACGTGGCCCGCGATGCCTATTTCTGGGCATGGCCGATGGTGAACATCTATAATCGCAGGCTGCACTTCGCGCAGGTGAAGGCGACGCAGAGATCCGGCCCGCTGATGCAGGCGCCGGTGAACCGGCTTGCCATGCTGACCGACTATGTCGACCCCGACGAACGCTCGGTCGCATGTCCCAATCAGGACGTCGTCTACGGCATCGGGGCGATCGCGCTCGACATCTCGCCGGTCGTTATCCAGGTGCCGGATTTCGGCGACCGTTTCTGGGTCTATCAGGTCGTCGATCTGCGCACCGACAGCTTCGTGCAGCTCGGCAGGATGTATGGCACGACGCCGGGCTTCTACATGCTCGTCGCCCCCGGCTGGGAAGGCGAGGTGCCGAAGGGGATCGCCAGGGTTTTCCGCTCGCCGTCAAACACCGGAGTGATAGCGCCACGCGTCTTTCAGGACGACACGCCCGAGGACAAGAAAGCCATTCAATCGGTCCTGCCCGGAATAGTCATGTATCCCCTTGCCGAGTATGACGGCACGATGAAGACCACCGACTGGGCGCACCTTCCCGAAGCGCCACCGCCGCCTCCGAGCGAGGAGGAGACGAAATGGGTGTTTCCGGAAAAATTCATCGACGAACTGCCGCTGGTTCTGGCCGATGCGCCGCCTCTGCCCGGCGAGGAGGCGCGTTACGCGCAGGTTCTGGCCGTGCTTGCCGCGGCAAAGGATGATCCGAAACTCAAGCAGGCGATGACGGAGGCCGCCAAGGAAGCGGACGAGCAACTGGTGACGCCGCTGTTCCAGTTCCGCAACTACGGCCAGCAGCTTCCGCACAACTGGAGCACGATCTCCAACGAATCCGCCTTCGGCACGGATTATTTCACGCGCACGGCGGTCGCCAAGTCCAACATCCTCGTCAATTCGCCGAACGAGACGAAGTATTTCTATCAGGATCTGGATTCAGACGGCGGACGCCTCAACAGTTCGAACCGGTACACGGTCACTTTCGCCAGGGACCAGACTCCGCCGGTGAATGGCTTCTGGTCGTTGTCGATCTACAACGAGCACCATTTCTTCATCAAAAACGAGATCAACCGCTTCTCGCTCGGCACCAAGAACAAGGATCTGAAGCTCGATGCCGACGGGTCGCTCACCGTCCATGTGCAGGCCGACGCGCCGACCGACCCGGCACAGCAAGCCAACTGGCTGCCGGCGCCCAAGGGCGATTTCTCGCTCTACATCCGTTCCTATTGGCCCAAACCACCAGTCACCGACGGCTCATGGACGCCACCGGCCGTGCAGAAAGTGCATTGAGAACTGGGAGAGCGGATTAAAGCATGTCGCGCAAAAGTGTGCAGCGGTTTTGCGATAACGACATGCGTAAAAACAAAGACTTAAAGCGCGAGAAGCGAATCTGAAAGATCGCGACGCGCTTTAGGTCACAGACCTTCGCATGAGAAGCGCCTGTCTGGTCCCAGGTTTTTCCGCCGGCGTCGAGATGCCATGTCGAGCCATTGCCTGCCGCATCGGCTGATGCGACAGGATCGGCGCGAGGCCGGATGGCTACTCGGCCGTGTTTTCCTGCTGTTTGGTGGTCTGCGGAATCGTCGCGGTCGAAGCATCTGTCGTCGCGATGCTCGCAACTTTGGTATCCGTATCGACCGAGGCATTCACCTTCGAGTGTCCCACGCATTCTGCGGATGCGGCCGATACCGAAAGGCCGATCGCGGCGGCAAGCACGAGAATTGTCTTCATCGTTCTGTCTCCTTCGCTGCATTGGTGCAGGAAACGGCTAACAGCAGCGGCGCCGCAGGCAAAATCACGCTTTGTTGTGAGGCGGCCTGACGGCGTCGCCAACCGCTACTCAGCCGCGATCTTGCCTTCGGTCGCATAGGTGCTCTGATACAGCGCGCGCTGGCGGTTCAGGGCCACCATGGTGTTGCGCAGCAGGATCGCGACGGTCACCGGGCCGACGCCGCCCGGCACCGGCGTGATCCATGAGGCCACGTCCTTGACGCTGTCGGTGTCGACGTCACCGACGATGCGGGTCGAGCCGTCGGGCGCGGTCTCGGCGTTGATGCCGATGTCGATCACGGCGGCTCCCGGCTTCACCATGTCGCCCTTGATCAGGCGCGGCTTGCCGACCGCGACGAACAGCGCGTCGGCGCGGCGCGTATGGGCGGCGACCGAGCGCGTCATGTGGTGGCATACGGTCACGGTTGCGCCTTCGCTCATCAGCAGGAAGGCGATCGGCTTGCCGACGATCTCGGAATGGCCGACGACGACCACTTCGAGGCCCTTCAGGTCGAGCCCGGTGGCCTTGAGCAGTTCGACGGAAGCTGCCGCCGTGCAGGGCGCGAGGTCGATCTCGTTGTAGACGATGTTACCGATAGAGGCCGGGTGCATGCCCTCGACATCCTTCAGCGGGTGGACCGCCGCCTGTATCGCCTTGATCGGGATATGCGCCGGCACCGGCCGCTGGATGATGATGCCGGTGACGCGCGGGTCGGCATTCATGCCGTGGATGGCGGCTTCCAGTTCGGCTGCCGTCGTTTCGGCGGGGAAGCGGCGCTCCTCGAAATCGATGCCGCCAAGCTCGGCCTTGGCGCGCTGGTTGCGCACATAGACGTCAACCGCCGCCACGTCGCCGACGGTGATCGAAACGAGGCGGGGCGGAAAACCTTCCTCGACAGCCTTGTCGGCTGCCGCGCGCACTTCGGCGATGATGCGGGCCGCGACCGGCGCGCCCTTCAGATAGCGTGTGTCGTCGAGAGGCATTTTTTAGCTTCCTTCGGCGGACAGGATGGCCGGCAATCCGTTGCCGGACTTCGTATGGAATGCTTTCGGCACTTCCCACCATGAAGAATAATATTTTCACAAAAGGAAAGTCCAGCGCGATTTCGCTCTCACCGCCGCCTATAGCCGATTTCGGCCCGTTTGGCAGTGCGACAAAACGAAAGGGCAGGCCCTTGTCTATTGGAAACGGCAGTCGCCCGTTGACGCAATTGCGTCAGCCTATCGCTTCTTCGCGGCTGCCTTGGCTTTTGCTGCGTCCGCAACCTGCTGCGCCCGGAACTTCGCGATGCGATCGATCAGCTTGGCGGGGACGGGTTGCGACAGCGGAAAACGGATCGTGCCCTTGTCGTTGACTTCGTAAGGGGCAAGGTCGTCCTTGAATGCCGCGACCAGTTCGCCGTTTGCCGGGTAGAGCGAATAGTGCTTCTTCCAGCCGGCGAAATAGAGCGCGGCACCTCCCGGCACCTTGTAGGCCGGGATTTGATAGGAGATCACCTCCTCGGCATCCGGAAGCGCCTTGCGGATGGTGCTGCGCACCTGTTCGAGCAGGCGCCGGGCGGCTTCGGGCTGCGTGGCCAGATAATCGTCCACGGATTTGAAATCGGTCCTGGCCATCATGTCCTCCCGGCATCACAGGACCGGGATTGTATCTGATGGCCGGTTCGATCCAAGCCATCTCAAAGGGAAAGGGCAGCACGATCCCCATCATGCTGCCCCTCGCTGCGGCGGCGAAACCGCCGCTTCCGGACCGTCCCCCGGAAATGCGAATCTGTCGGTCGCTACATTACCACAACCTGCGTGCCGATTTTCACGCGCTCGTAGAGGTCGACGACGTCCTCGTTGCGCATGCGGATGCAGCCGGAAGACACAGCCCCACCGATCGTCCAGGGCTGGTTGGTGCCGTGGATGCGGTAGAGCGTCGAGCCGAGATACATGGCGCGCGCGCCGAGCGGGTTTTCCGGCCCGCCCGCCATATGGACGGGCAGCACGCGGCCCTTGGCGCGCTCGCGCACGATCATCTCTGCTGGCGGGCGCCAGTCGGGCCATTCGCGCTTGGCGGTGACCTTGTGGGTGCCGGCCCATTCGAAGCCCGGCTTGCCGGTGCCGACGCCGTAGCGCCGCGCCTCGCCATTGGCCTGCACGAGGAAGAGAAAGTTCTGCTTGGTGTCGATAATGATCGTGCCCGGCTTGTGCGGGCCGTCATAGGAAACCTGCTGGGGCAGATACATCGGGTCGATCTGCGGGCGCACCTCGCGCTTGGCGGGTTTTGGAGCGACGATGCCGGCGGTGCGCTGCGCGTCCGGCTGGGCCTGCCGCCGCACCGGCGCATAGCGCTGGTCGAACTGCGGCGCGGCCGAATAGGGTTGTACCTGCACCCCGGTCGGGATTTCCTGCCGGACTTCACGCACCTGCCGGCGCAGCACCTTGCCCGGCTGCTGGCCGAGCTGCATCACCCAGGGTGCCGAAAGATCCGGGCTTACCACCACCGGCGGGCGTTCCGCATAGCGGTCGTTGGCGAAGGCTGCTGACGCCATGGTGGCAGCAAGGGCCGTGGCCCCGAGTAGAAAAAGATGTTTCATCGGACGCACTCTCGAACTCGATCGTCATCAACGGGCGGGGATTTTCGCCCCTTCCGTGTGCGATGTTGTCCGCCAGTGGCAACCGAAACGTGAATCGGAATGCGCAAAAAGCCAAACCGGGTTTAAACCTTTTGGTGTGGTTACCGCCCGGTTCAGGAATCTGGTAAAGGCCAGGTAAAAATAGGAAATATGCTTGATGGAAACAGTAAAAACCGGTCTGGTCGAAGGCGAAGACGGCGTCACGCGCTGCGCCTGGCACGGCAATCTGCCGGATTACCTGCACTACCATGACCACGAATGGGGCCGTCCCGTGGCCGACGACCGGCGGCTGTTCGAAAAGATCTGCCTGGAAGGTTTCCAGTCCGGCCTGTCGTGGCTGACCATCCTGCGCAAGCGCGAGGCGTTTCGCGAGGGTTTTGCCAATTTCGAGTATGAGCGCGTCGCCGAATTCACCGACGCCGATGTCGAGCGCCTGCTGGCCAATGCCGGCATCGTGCGCCATCGCGGCAAGATCGTCTCGACCATCAACAACGCCAGGCGCGCCCGCGAACTGGCCGCGGAGGCCGGCTCTCTCGCCGCCTGGTTCTGGCAGTTCGAGCCCGGCCCCGGCGAGCGGCCGGCGGTAGTCGACCTTGCGCATCTGCGCGCCAACCCGACCACGCCCACTTCGACGCGCATCTCAAAGGAGTTGAAGAAACGCGGCTGGAGCTTTGTCGGCCCGACCACGGTCTATGCCTTCATGCAGGCAATGGGGCTGGTCAACGACCATATCGAAGGCTGCGTCTGCCGCACCGAAATCGAAAACGAGCGCGCAGCCTTCAAGCGGCCGATATAAAACTCCGGTGTTGCCTTATTTCACTAGTCGCTGATGTATCGCGCCCGCATAAAGGGAGGGCGAGGAGCGATAGGTGAGGAATTTCGGGTGACGGTAGACGCATTGACGGACAGGGGGCAGGCACGCGGCTTGTTTGCCGAGATCGGCATGCTCTATCTGCGCGTGGCGACGGTTCTGCTCGCCCTGATCGGCATCTTTGCACTCGTCGGCACACAACTGGGCTGGTTCACGCCCGATATGCCGACCGCCAAGAGGATATTGCAGATCGACCGGCCCGCAAGCGTTGCCGGAGCGCAGAAAATCACTTCCAAGCTGATCCCGGTGGATACGACCCGGCGCTACCGCATCGGCGCCGACATACGCGTCCTGCCCAAGGATGACGGCTCGCCGCAGGTTTCAACCGTCTATCTCGGGGTCCAGACCTACGACGCCAAGGGCAAAGTGCTCAACTCCGGTCCGGGACCATACCGCTATGCCGGCGCTGCCGATGCGAAGGTCAATTCCAAGGATGGCTGGACCCGCCTCGAAGGTGTCATCGCCGAAGAGGGCGACGAAAACCACTACCAATTCCGGCCCGGCACCAAATCGGTCGCGGTGATCTTCATGCCGAATTACAAGGCCGACGACAGCGTGGTCAGTGAAGTGCGCAATGTCGAATTCACGCAGATCATCGATCTGGAGGATGGCGGAGAAGAGTGAGGGGAGCTTCCCAGCTTCCTTTTGACGGCTGCCGCACCAGCGGTCAGACGCCAGTTACTCCGCCGCCACCAGCGCCCTGCCCTCCGGCACGCCGGCCGGCTTCGGCCCGCCATAGGCCCAGTCGAGCAGTTTTACCGTGTGGACGACCGGCAGGTTGGCGGCCGACGCGATCTGGGTGATGCAGCCGATATTGCCGGTGGCGACGATGTCGGCGCCGGTCGCTTCGATATTCTTCACCTTGCGGTCGCGCAGGCGAGCAGAAATTTCCGGCTGCATGATGTTGTAGGTGCCGGCAGAGCCGCAGCACAGATGCCCCTCGCGCGGCTCCTTCACGACGAAGCCGGCACGCGCCAGAAGCTCCTTCGGCTGGCGCGTGATCTTCTGGCCGTGCTGCATGGAACAGGCCGAATGATAGGCAACGGTGAGGCCGGGTTTGCGCGCCGGCTCGGGCAGGTCGAGCGTCGCCAGATATTCGGTGATGTCTTTTGCCAGCGCCGAGACGCGCGCCGCCTTTTCGGCATAGGCCGGGTCAAGCCGCAGCATGAAGCCGTAATCCTTGATCGTCGTGCCGCAGCCCGAGGCGGTAATCACGATGGCGTCGAGCCCGCCATTGTCGATCTGGCGCATCCAGGCATCGACATTCCGCCCCGCCGAGGCGAGCGCCTGTTCCTCGCGACCCATATGGTGCACCAGCGCGCCGCAGCAGCCCTCGCCTTGCGGCACCACGACCTCGACGCCGAGCCGCGTCAGCAGCGAGATCGCCGCTTCGTTGATGCCGGGCTCCAGCACCGGCTGGGCGCAGCCGGTGAGGATGGCGACGCGGCCGCGCCGGGTGCCGGCTGCGGCATGATTGCCCGGCAACGCCATTGCCGAGGCTTCCGGCACTGCAGCAGGCGCAAGCCTGAGCATCGCGGCCAGGGGTTTAAACGCCGCCACCTTCTCGAACAGGCCCGCGAACGGCCTGCCGAGCTTCGCCAGCTTCAAGGCCGCGCGAAAGCGCGCCGGGTGCGGCAGCACGAAGGCGAGCAGCGCCCGGATGGCGCGGTTGGGCAGCGGCCGCTTGTAGGTCTTTTCGATATGGGCGCGGGCATGATCGACCAGATGCATGTAGTTCACGCCCGACGGGCAGGTCGTCATGCAGGCAAGGCAGGACAGGCAGCGGTCGATATGGGTGACGATCTCCCTGTCGGCCGGACGGCCGTTTTCCAGCATGTCCTTGATGAGATAGATGCGCCCGCGCGGGCTGTCGAGCTCATTGCCGAGCGTGACATAGGTCGGGCAGGTCGCCGTGCAGAAACCGCAATGCACGCATTTGCGCAGGATCTTTTCCGATTCCGCCACATGCGGATCGGCGAGCTGCGCGGGGGTGAAGGAGGTTTGCATGGCGACGCTATATCTCTTTCAGATCCAGATAACCGCCCTAGGCGGCAGACTTGCCGAGCGGCACCATACGGCCCGGATTGAGAATGCCCTTTGGGTCGAATTGTTCTTTCAGCCGCGCCGAAAGGCCGGCAAGGGCCGGCGCTTGTGGCTCGAAGACGGGAAGCGAGGCGCGCAGCGAATGGTTGGCGCGCACCAGTGTCGCATGGCCGCCGCCGAATTTCCGCATCAGCCCACGCAGCAGATCGGCCTCGGGATCTGCCTGCAGGCGCAACCAGACGAGGCCGCCCTGCCAGTCGTAGAAGGCATCCGCAGCGGCTTGCATACGCAGCGCCATGACCATCGCATGGGCCTGCGCCGGTGCCATCGAAACGCGCCAGACCGGCCGCTCGGTGCCATCGGCGAAGGGTATGCAATCGCGAATATCGCGCCACAGCGCCCTTGAGGCATCGCCGGAAATCTCGTCGATCGGGCCGGCGTTTTTCAGGAGATCGATGAGCTTCTTCGTCCGGAAGGCGACGGAAGGCCCAAAACCCTCGACGCGCAGCAGCGTGGCGGACGCACCCGTCAATGTGCCACCGGCGATGGTACCGACGAGATTTTCCGGCACATGCGCCGCACTCGAAACCTCCTCGCTGGAACCGAGCGCCAGCGCCATGGCGGCGGCTGCGTCCTCGTCGAACAGGCCGCGTATGGCGAGCGTCACTTCGGTTTCGGCGGCGGGCAGGACCTTGAAGGTGACATCGGTCAGTACGGCCAGCGTGCCCCACGAGCCGGCCATGGCCTTCGACAGGTCGTAGCCGGTGACGTTTTTCACCACGCGGCCGCCCGATTTGAACGCCTCGCCGCGACCGGACACCGCGTTGATGCCGAGGATATGGTCGCGCGCGGCCCCTGCCTTCAGGCGGCGCGGGCCGGCGAGATTGGCCGCCAGCACGCCGCCGATGGTGCCGCGCCCGGACGGTTGGCCGAGCAGCGGGCCGTAATCCATGGGCTCGAAGGCGAGTTCCTGGCCGTGGTCGGCCAGCAGCTTTTCGATCTCGGCAAGCGGCGTGCCGGCACGCGCCGACAGCACCAGTTCTTCCGGCTCGTAGAGCGTGACGCCGGTGAGCTGCGACAGGTCGAGCGTGTGCTCGGCCTGCACCGGGCGGCCAAGCCCGCGCTTGGAGCCGTGGCCGAGGATTTCCAGCGGCGTTTCGTTGGCCAGCGCCCACTCGACTGCGGAGAGTGTTTCGGCGGGGGTGGTGGGGGTGATGGTGGTCATGGGTGAGCAGCGCCGGTCGCGGATATGCCGCGTTCCTTCGCGCCCCCCTCTGTCCTGCCGGACATCTCCCCCACAGGTGGGGAGATTAGCCGGCCGCGGGACTTTCGCCAATCGGCCACGTTGCGGGATGAGCGGGGTGAGTGACGCTGCTGATCTCCCCACCTGTGGGGGAGATGTCCGGCAGGACAGAGGGGGGCAACGTCGAGCATCATCATTTCAACGAAAATCATCCAACCCATCAAAACCTCGGAATGTCCGGGAACGGCAGTTTGCCGCCCGAGATGTGCATGCGGCCGAGTTCGGCGCAGCGGCGCAGTTGCGGGAAGACTTTGCCGGGGTTGAGCAGGTGGTTGGGATCGAAGGCGCATTTGACGCGCATCTGCTGGTCGAGGTCGATCTCGTTGAACATTTCCGGCATCAGGTCGCGCTTTTCGACGCCGACGCCGTGCTCGCCCGTCAGCACGCCGCCGACCTTGACGCAGAGGCGCAGGATATCGGCGCCGAAGTTTTCGGCCTTGTCGAGTTCGCCGGGGATATTCGCATCGTAGAGGATGAGCGGGTGGAGATTGCCGTCGCCGGCATGGAAGACGTTGGCGACGCCGAGACCATATTGCTCGGAAAGCTCGCGCATGCCGGCAAGCACGCGCGGCAGTTCCTTGCGCGGGATGGTGCCGTCCATGCAGTAGTAGTCCGGCGAGATGCGGCCGACCGCCGGGAATGCCGCCTTGCGGCCTGCCCAGAAGGTCATGCGCTCCTGCTCGGATTGCGAGATGCGGCAGGTGGTGGAGCCGTTCCTGAGCGCGATCGCTTCGACACGGCCGATGAGGTGGTCGACCTCGACGCCCGGCCCGTCGAGCTCGACGATCAGCAGCGCTTCGCATTCGCGCGGATAGCCGGCATGGACGAAATCCTCGGCGGCGTGGATCGCCGGGCGGTCCATCATCTCCATGCCGCCGGGAATGATGCCGGCGCCGATGATGTCGGCGACGCACTGGCCGCCCTGCTCGCTGGTCGGAAATCCGATGAGCAGCGCGCGCGCCGTTTCCGGCTTGCGCAATATGCGCACCGTGACCTCGGTGACGACGCCTAGGAGCCCTTCCGAGCCGGTCATGATGCCGAGCAGGTCGTAGCCTTCGGCATCCAGATGCTTGCCGCCGAGGCGGATGACCTCGCCGTTCATCAGCACCATTTCGATGCCGAGCACATTGTTGGCGGTGAGGCCGTATTTCAGGCTGTGCACGCCGCCGGAATTTTCCGCGACATTGCCGCCGATCGAGCAGGCGATCTGGGAGGATGGATCGGGGGCGTAGTAAAAGCCCTCCTGCTCGACGGGGGTGGTGATGCCGAGATTGGTGACGCCCGGCTGCGCGATGACGGTTCGGTTGGGGTAGTCGATCTCGAGAATGCGGTTGAAGCGGCTCATGACCAGCAGCACGGCATCCTCCAACGGCAGCGCGCCGCCCGACAGCGAAGTGCCCGACCCGCGCGGCACGACGCGTATTTTGCGCTCGTCGCAATATTTCAGGATGCGGGAAACCTGCGCCACCGTTTCGGGCAGCACGACGCAGAGAGGAAGCTGGCGATAGGCGGTGAGGCCGTCGCTTTCGAAGACGCGCATTCCGTTGACGGCATCGACCACGCCCTCGCCCGGCACGATGATCCGCATATCGGCGACGATCTCGGCGCGACGCGAAAGCGTCGATTGATCGGGGGCCGGCATGGCCAAACCGGACATGGGATCTTGCTCCTCAAGATACTGGTAAAAACCTTTTACCAGTTATCGACGCCGACTGTAAACTGGAACTGTTTGTTTTGATTTTTGCCGTCACATGCGGCCAATTGGATAAATAAATTGACCAGTTTCTTCGCATGGCTTAATTCTTGAGCAATCAATCGCCACTCTCGGATACTTCGCTTGAGCGAGATTTTTTCCAGGATCGAGCATTCGCGCACCGCCGATGAGGTGGTGCAGCAGATCGAGAGCCTCATCCTCGAAGGGGTGCTGCGCGTCAGCGACCGGCTCCCCGGCGAGCGCGAACTGGCGCGGCAGTTCGACGTGTCGCGGCCGATCCTGCGCGATGCATTGAAGGCGCTGGAGGCGCGAGGGCTGATTGTGACGCGCCATGGTGGCGGCACATATGTCGCCGACGTGATCGGGCAGGTCTTCACCAAGCCGATGCTCGACCTGATCGGCACGCACAGCAAGGCGGCCTCCGACTATCTGGAATATCGCCGCGAGATCGAGGGCGTCGCCGCCGAATACGCCGCACGCCGCGCCACCGCCGACGACCGCGCGCTGCTGGAACGCATCATGCAGCGCATGGAAGCGGTGCATGAGCGCGTCGACTTCGAGGAAGAGGCCGAAATCGACGTCGAGTTCCACCATGCGGTGGGCGAATGCGCGCATAACATCATCCTCCTGCACACGCTGCGCTCGTGCTACCGGCTGCTGTCGGACGGCGTGTTCCAGAGCCGGCTTCTGGTCTATGCCCTGCCCGGCGCGCGCGACGAGCTGCTGGAGCAGCATCGCGCCATCCATGCTGCGGTGGCAGGCGGCGAGCCGGCCAAGGCGCGCAAGGCGGCGATGGATCACATAACCTATGTCGAGCGCGCGATGACGGAAGCCGAGCGCACCGGCGATTGGCAGCGCATATCGAAACTGAGGCTGCGCCAGCGCTCCGAATCGGGCGATACGATGCGCAAGGCCGAAACCGGGAAGTAGCCAGAAGGCGACACATGGAACAGATAGTCGAAATCAACGATCTCAAGAACCTGGCCCGCCGCCGCGTGCCGAAAATGTTCTTCGACTATGCCGATTCCGGTTCGTGGACCGAAAGCACGTACCGGGCGAACGAAGAGGATTTCGGCAAGATCAAATTCCGCCAGCGCGTGCTGGTCGACATGGACAACCGCTCGCTCGAAAGCACCATGATCGGCGAGAAGGTGGCGATGCCGGTGGCGCTGGCGCCGACCGGTTCGACCGGCATGCAACATGCCGACGGCGAGATGCTGGCGGCGCGGGCGGCGGAAGAGTTCGGCGTGCCGTTCACGCTGTCGACGATGAGCATCTGCTCAATCGAGGACGTAGCTTCGGTGACAAGCAAGCCATTCTGGTTCCAGCTTTATGTGATGCGCGACAGGGAGTTCGTCTACAATCTGATCGACCGGGCGAAGGCGGCGAAATGTTCCGCGCTGGTGCTGACCCTCGACCTGCAGATCCTGGCGCAGCGTCACAAGGACCTGCGCAACGGCCTTTCGGCGCCGCCGAAGATGACGCCGAAGACCATCTTCGACATCGGCAGGCGTCCGCGCTGGTGGATGGGCATGCTTGGCACGCCGCGCCGCGGCTTCGGCAATATCGTCGGTCACGCCAAGGGGGTGACGGATCTGGCTTCGCTATCCTCGTGGACGGCGGAACAATTCGACGCCAGCCTGTCGTGGGACGACGTTGCCTGGATCAAGGAACGCTGGGGCGGCAAGCTGATCCTGAAGGGCATTCTCGACAAGGAGGACGCCATCCTGGCGGCGGAGACGGGGGCGGACGCCCTCATCGTCTCGAACCATGGCGGCCGCCAGCTCGACGGCGCCCGGTCTTCGATTTCCGTGCTGCCGGAAATCGTCGAGGCAGTCGGCGACAGAATAGAAGTTCACTTCGACGGCGGCATCCGTTCGGGCCAGGATGTGCTGAAGGCTCTGTGCCTGGGGGCGAAGGGCACCTATATCGGAAGGCCCTTCCTCTACGGGCTGGGCGCGATGGGCAAGCCGGGCGTGACCAAGACGCTGGAAATCATCCAAAAGGAACTGGACATGACACTGGCGCTGTGCGGCAGGCGCGACATCGCAACGGTCGGCAAAGATATGCTCTGCATATGACGCCGGCGAGCACGAAGAACCGACGGCGGCGAGATTGACCACAGGCATTCATTATCTTGACGCTGCCGGACCGGAAGGCATGCGCATCTATGCAATCGGCGATGTGCATGGCCGGCGCGACCTGATCGAAAAAATGCATGCGCAAATCGAAGATGAGCTGGAGCGGGACACTCCGGCGGACTGGCGCATCATCCATCTCGGCGATTATGTCGACCGCGGCCCGGACTCGAAGGGCGTACTCGCCTTTCTGCTTGAAGCGGAAAAGCGCGACAGCCGGATCATCTCGCTTGCCGGAAACCACGATCGCGGTTTTCTCGATTTTCTGGCCACCCCCGAGCCGGATGGGCTGTTTGCACGCTATGGCGGCAAGGAAACCGCACTTTCCTACGGCGTCGATATCGATTTCACGAGTGTGGAGCATTGCCGGGAAGGTCATGCCGCGCTCATGGATGCCGTGCCGGCAAACCATGTGACCTTTCTCGCCGACCTCCGCTACTCGGCAAGTTTCGGCGATTTCTTCTTCTGCCACGCCGGCATCCGGCCGGGCATTCCGCTCGAAAAGCAGGACAGCCAGGACCTGATCTGGATACGCGGTGAATTCCTGAATTATCCGTACCTGCATCCGAAGGTGATCGTGCATGGCCATACGCCGCATGACGAACCGGAGGTGATGGCCAACCGGGTCAATGTCGACACGCTTGCCTACAGATCAGGCAAGCTGACCGCTCTCGTCATAGACGGTACGCAAAAGCGCATTCTGTCAGTGACCGGTGACATGAGCACGTGATCCGAGCGTGGCACTTCAGGAGCGTCACCACGAAACTGGAGAAATCATGGAACTGAGCGCGCTTCTGCCCTTCCTTGGGCATTCCGAGCAAAACACCGGACTGTCGGACCTGTTGGCGATCGCCGGGTTCGATGTGTCCCTGATGCCGGCGCGCGCGCAGCGCGGTGGCGGAACCGGACATTGCGAGCTGAACTCGCTCGGCATCGAGCTCAGCTTCCAGTTTCATACGGATTACAAACATAGCTTCGGTGTGCCCAGGGACGCGGGCAAGGCGATCCTTTCAGGCATCTTCGCCTACGGCCAGCCGGCCAAGAAGCGGAAGGCCTATGTCGGCGCCATACCCTTCAGCAGCGGCCCTATCCACGACCGCGATGACGCCCTGCGCGAATTCAACGTTCCGTATCACACGGAACTGGAAGACGGCGAGTTCGAATGGGATCACTGGATGAAAGGCGACGTGCAGGTAAGCGCGTTCTACCGGGAGGACGAAACGATAGAGTACGTTTCCTTCTCCGTTCCGCTCAAGACGACCGTCGAGAAACTAAGCCGCCTGTAGTCCAGTCGCTGCTGACAGGAGCGACCCGCGACGTACTAATAACGGGCGGCCGTGACGCCGTAGCCATCGACCACGTGATGGTCGGCTGCAGCATCCGCAGCATAGATGCCGAGGCCACCGATGACGATGGCGGAGAGCATTGCAAAGGACAGTAAAGCGGCTTTCACGGCGGTCATCTCGGTTGCGGCTTCCTGCATCTCTTCATGAAATTGTTACGAATGTGTTTCGCTTCGGCGGGCGACCCGTCGGATGGTTAACCCGGTTGGTTGGCGGAAGCGGCGTCCTTCTAGGCTTTCGGCCTCTGGGACGTCCAGTGCGCGAAAAGCACATAATCACGTAATCTTACGGACGTGTTATTTTTGCCACGTGCAAAAGAGGTAGAAGACCCTCAGATGGTCGCCACCCAGGCGCGGGCGATCGACAGGCCGGCGGCGTCGGCCTCGGCGCCATGGGCCGCCGCCTCGTCCTCATGGCGCTCAAGCCAGCCGGGCTGGCGCTCGCGCAACAGGTCCGGGAACGACGCGTTCCAGTAGCGGACCAGCGGCTGGTCGGCCTCGAAATGGAACTGGAAACCGTAAGCGGCGCGGCCGATGCGGAAGGCCTGGTTCTGCGTCGCCCCGTTGGCGGCGAGATGCACCGCGCCCTTGGGCAAGGTGAACGTGTCGTCATGCCACTGGAAACTCGAAAAGTCTCGCGGCAGTGCGCCGAGAACGGGATCGGCAGCGGCATCTTCGGTCAACGAGATCCGATGCCAGCCGAATTCCGGCGAGGTGCCGATCACATTCTCGCCGCCGAAGGCCCGCGCCATGAGCTGGCTACCAAGGCAGATGCCGAGCACGGAACGATCTTTGGCCTCGAAATCACGAATCAGGTCGAGAAGGGCTGGAATATAGGGATACTTGTCGTCGGCCAGCGCATTCTGCCCGCCGCCGAGCACCACGATGGCATCATGCTCGCTGGCGTCTTGCGGCATCGCATCGCCGTGATGGGCGTTGCGCAGGTCGATCTCGGCACCGGCTTCGCGCAATGCGATGCCGACCTGGCCGAGACCGGTATTGTCGTAATTCTGGACGACCAGCACCCGCATGAAGGACCCTCGCATGACAAACTCTCCAGCCCCGATATCATGCGCGGCAACCGCCAAAAAGAGAGGAACGGATATGCCACTGCAGAACCGTGTCGATCCCTTCGGCAATATCCATGCGGTGGCGGCACGCGGCATGTTCACGGGGAACCGAGGCGTGATCCACGATCCCGCGACGCGCACGCTGCTGAAGCGGCGCTGGGCGACGCGGGCATGGATCATCTGCGTGTGCGAATTTCGCGGCAAGCGGCGCGAGGTAATGGGCAGAAACACGCCGAGCGGCAATGCCGGCTGGACGGAGCTTTTCTTTCTCGACGAGGTGACGGCGCTGGCCGCCGGCCACCGGCCCTGCTTCTACTGCCAGCGCGAGCGTGCGAAGGAGTTTGCGGCGCGTTACGGCGAGGTGTTCGGGGTGGTGAAGCCGAGGGTGCCGGAGATGGATGCGCGGCTGCATGGAGAGCGGCTGGCGGCGGGCGGGAAGTTGGTGGGGCTGAAGGCGGGCGAGTTGGAGCGGTTGCCGGATGGGGCGATGGTGGCGCGGGACGGCGATGCTTATGCGGTTCGGCAGGGGAGGCTTTGGCATTGGACGTTCGAGGGGTATGAGGTTTCGCGCGGCGGCATCGAGATGGCAGCGCCGGGATTTTTGCTGCTGACGCTGGCGACGACGGTTGCGGTGCTTCGGGCTGGGTACAAGCCGGTTTGGCATGGGAGTGTCGGGGATTAGCGCCCACTATCGAGGAGAGGTAAGGCGTTCCTTCGCGCCCCCCTCTGGCCTGCCGGCCATCTCCCCCTCAGGTGGGGAGATTAGCCTTCATGACCGCTTTCGCTAATCTTTAACGTCGCAGAACATGTGGGACGAGCGACACAGCTGATCTCCCCACCTGAGGGGGAGATGGCCGGCAGGCCAGAGGGGGGCGCGAA
>VFQQ010001745.1_pt1 | contig 28323 bp, 30 predicted proteins | sample 3512341 | NCBI WGS metagenome assembly VFQQ01 (sample SAMN10412373, study PRJNA504923) | tailings metagenome | isolation source: Relicate 2 Philex TSF1 revegetated site | place: Philippines: Tuba, Benguet | collected 2017-08-29
GTGGAAGGCGACCAGCGCCTGTTCAACCAGTACGGCGTGATGCTGGTGAGCGCGGCCAAGCACCCGCAGGTGAAGACCGCCGAGGGCCAGAAGTTCGTGGACTGGGTCACCGGCCCCGCCGGCCAGGCCGCCATCGCCGCCTACAAGATCGGCGGCGAGCAGTTGTTTTTCCCGAACGCCGCGAAGTAAGCCCCGGGCGCTCAGTCGTCCGCTGGCGCCAGTGACACGGCGGCTTGGTGGTGCGTGAGGAACACGCGCCCGCTCAGGCGCTGCAGGAAGTCGCTGCGCTGCAGCTTGTCCATCACCGGGCCTTTTACTTCCGAAAGGTGCAGCTGCAGGCCGGCGTCGCGCAGGCGCTGGTCGATGGCCTCCAGGCTGTCGAGCGCGCTGGCGTCGATGTCGTTGATGGCCGAGCACTGCAGCACCACGTGGCGCAAGGCCGGGCGCTGCGCCACGGCGGCGTTGATGCGGTCCTCCAGCGCGCGTGCGTTGGCGAAGTACAGGCTCTCGTCCATGCGCAGGGCCAAGACCTGCGGGTGGGTGATGACCTGGTGGCGCAGCACGTTGCGGTAGTGCTCGGTGCCAGGCACCTGGCCGACCTCGGCGATGTGCGGCTGGCTGGTGCGCCACAGGTGCAGGGCCAGCGACACGCCCACGCCGGCCACCAGGCCGCTCTCCACGCCCACCGCGAGCGTGGCCACCAGCGTGGCGAGCACGGCGATGAAGTCCGCCTTGGAGTACATCCATGTGCGGCGCAGGATGCCGACGTCCACCAGCGACAGCACGGCCACCACGATGGTGGCGGCCAGCGTGGCCTGCGGCAGGTGGAAGAGGGCCGGCGTCAGCAGCAGCGAGGCCAGCAGAATGCCGACGGCGGTGTACACGCCGGCGGCGGGCGTCTGTGCGCCGGCGTCGAAGTTCACCACCGAACGCGCGAAGCCGCCGGTGACGGGAAAGCCGCCCGTGAACGCGGCTGATAGGTTGCTGCCCCCCAGGGCGACCAGCTCCTGATCGGGCTCGATGCGCTGGCGGCGCTTCGCGGCCAGCGTCTGGCCCACCGAGACCGACTCCACGAAGCCCACCACGCTGATCAGCAGCGCGGGCACCAGCAGCGTTTGCCACAGCGCCAGGTCCCACAAGGGCAGGGTGAATGGCGGCAGGCCCTGTGGCACCGCACCCACGAGCTTGACGCCCCGCGCGCCGCCGTCGACCGCCCAGGTGAACAGCGTGGCGCCGATGATGGCGGCCACCGGCCCGGCCTTGGCCCCCAGCTCGGCCGCGCGCGGCGGCACGCCCAGGCGGCGCAGCAGCGGCTGCAGGCCGCGCCGCACCCAGAACAGAAAGGCCAGGCTGGCCGCGCCGATGCCCAGTGTGAGGCCATGCACCTGGCCGCGTTGCGCCCACAGCGCCGCCAGCATCTCCACCAGGTTGTGCCCGCCGGCCGACACCCCCAGCAAGGTCTTGAGCTGGCTGGCCGCGATCAGCAGGCCCGAAGCCGCGATGAAGCCCGCGATGACCGGGTGGCTCAGGAAGTGCGCGAGAAAGCCCAGGCGCAGCAGGCCCATGGCCAGCAGGATCAGTCCCGAGAGGAAGGCCAGCGTGATCGCCACCGCCAGGTAGTGGGCGCTACCGGCCGCGGCGTGTTCGCCCACGGCGGCGGCCGTCATCAGCGAGACCACGGCCACCGGGCCGACCGCCAGCACGCGGCTGGTGCCGAGCAGGGCGTAGGCCAGCAGTGGCGCCACGCTGGCGTACAGGCCGACTTCGGGCGGCAGGCCCGCCAACTGGGCGTAGGCCAGGCTCTGCGGGATCAGCATGAGCGTGACGATGACCGCCGCGACGGCGTCGCGCAGCAGGGTGTCGCGGCCGTACCCGCGGGCCCAATGCCTCATGGGCAGGTCGGGCCACCAGTGGCGTGTGGACAGGTTCATGGCGGTGTGGCGGCGCTCAGGTCCGCGCTGAGGGTGGGGGCATTCGGCTGAGGTCATACCCCGCGGCGGCGGCCGCCTGCAGCACCTCGGCCCAGGGGCGCTTGCCGGCCTGCGACAGCGCCCAGAGCTGGGTGCTGCGCGTGCCGCTGCGGCAGTACGCGAGCACGGGGCCCTCGGCCTGCGCGAGCGCTTCGCCGAAGGCGCGGCCCTGCGCTTCGTTCAGTTGTCCGGTCACGACGGGCAGGAACACGAAGCGCAGGCCGGCCGCCTGAGCGGCGCGCGCCATGGTCTCGTGGTCGGGCTGGCCGGGCTGCTCGCCATCGGGCCGGTTGCAGATCAGCGTGGTGAAGCCGGCGGCGGCGGCGGCGGGGAGGTCGTCCGGCGCGATTTGGGGGGCAACGGACAGGGTGGGGGTGAGGCGTTTGAGGTCCATGGTCATCCTTCAGGTCGTGCGGGTCTTCGCGCTCATGCGCTCCAGCCATTCGAACACGACCATGCCCATGAGCATGGCCAGCACGAAGACAAGACCCTTGACCTCGCCCGCGGCCATGGACACCAGCCCCGGCCCGGGGCAAAAGCCCGCCAGGCCCCAGCCCACGCCGAAGGTGAGGCTGCCCAGCACCAGCCGGCGGTCGATTTCCGTGGCCTTGGGCAGGTACATGCCCGAGCCCAGGAAGCTGCGCGTGCGCCGTTTGGCCACCGCGAAGGCCAGCAGGCCCACGGCGATCGCGCCCCCCATGACGAAGGCCAGGGAGGGGTCCCAGGCGCCGGCCAGGTCCAGGAAGCCCTGCACCTTGCCGGGGTCCGTCATGCCGGACAGCATCAGGCCCAGGCCGAACAACAGGCCGATGAAAAATGCGGAGAGTTTCTGCATGGTTGGTGTCCTCAGATCAGGTGACGGATGACAAACACGGTGGCGAAGCCGGTGGCCATGAAGGCCAGCGTGGCGACCAGCGAACGCGGCGACAGGCGCGACAGCCCACACACGCCATGGCCGCTGGTGCAGCCCGAGCCGTAGCGGGTGCCGATGCCCACCAGCAGGCCGGCCAGCACCACCAGGCCGGTGCTGGCGTCGATGCGCGGCGCGCTCAGCCAGCCCGCGGGCGCCAGCCAGACGAACACCAGCGGCGACACCAGCAGGCCCGCGACCAGGGCCAGGCGCCAGCCGATGTCCCCGGCCTTGGGGTTCAGCAGGCCGCCCACGATGCCGCTGATGCCCAGCACGCGGCCATTGAGCAGGATGAAGAGCGCCGAGGCCAGGCCCAGCAGCAGCCCGCCGGCCAGCGAGGCCCAGGGCGTGAAATTGACCCAATCGATCGTCATGGTGGAAAACTCCTTCAACGGGAACAGAACTGTTGGTACACGGTGCGGATGACGGCCTGCGCGGGTGGGCTGTCGAGGCTGTAGAAAACGTGCTTGCCCTCGCGGCGCGTGAGCACCAGCCCCTCGTCGCGCAACACCGTGAGCTGCTGGGACAGCGTGGGCTGCGTGATGCCCAGCGCGGCCTCGAGTTCGCCCACGTTGTGTTCGCCTTGGGACAGCTGGCACAGCAGCATCAGGCGGTCGGGGTTGGACAGCACCTTCATGAGGCGACAGGCCTCGGCGGCGGCCGATTGCATGTCATCGATGTCGAGCTTGGCGGCAGGCATGGGACACTCCATTCAATGTGCCGTTCATCGGCGGTACGGTCGACACTATATTGACTAATAGATTGTTTGTCAATATATTGTTGTTCACTTATTGAAAGGAGCCTGCCATGTCCGTCGCCACCACCGTCCGGCCCCAGGTCCAAGGGCTGTTCGACCCCGCCACCTGGACCGTCACCTACGTCGTGCACAACGGCCCGGGCACGCCCGCGGCCATCATCGACTCTGTGCTGGACTACGACCCCAAGTCGGGCCGCACGCGCACGGCCTCGGCCGACCAGGTGATCGACTATGTGCGCGCCAACCGCCTCAAGGTCGAATGGATCCTGGAAACGCACGCGCACGCCGATCACCTGTCGGCCGCGCCCTACCTGAAGAAGCACCTGGGCGGGCGCATCGGCATCGGTGGGCGCATCACGCAGGTGCAAAAAGTGTTCAAGGCCGTGTTCCATCTGGAGCCTGAGTTCCGCCTCGACGGCTCGCAGTTCGACCACCTCTTTCAGGAGGGAGAGCGTTTTCGCATCGGCGAACTGGAGGCCGAGGTGCTCTACGTGCCCGGCCACACGCCCGCCTGCGCGGCCTACCACGTGGGCGACGCGGTGTTCGTGGGCGACACGATGTTCATGCCCGACGTGGGCACCGCGCGCTGCGACTTTCCCGGTGGCGACGCCAAAACGCTGTACGCCTCAGTGCGGCGCCTGCTCTCGTTGCCGGGCGACACGCGCCTGTTCATGTGCCACGACTACCCGCCCAATGGCCGCGAAGTGCGCTTCGAAACCACGGTGGCCGAACAGCGCGCGAACAACATCCACGTGCACGACGGCGTGAGCGAGGCGCAGTTCGTCGAGATGCGCACGAAGCGCGATGCCACGCTGGACATGCCGACACTGATCCTGCCGTCGGTGCAGGTCAACATCCGCGCGGGCGAGTTGCCGCCGCCCGAGGCCAACGGGGTGTCCTACCTGAAGATTCCGGTGAACGCGCTGTGAGTCAGCGCGCGGCGAAGGCCTCGGTCAGCGCATCGGCCAGCACCCGCCCACGCGCCGGCATGAGCCGCTGCGTGGGCATCAGCCAGTGGATGGGCATGTCGGGCGGGTGCAGGCGAGCTGCACATCGACGGCGAGGTCCAGCGCTTCGGCGCCGGTCAGAGCGTGGTGTTGCCGCGCGAGAAGCTGCACCAACTGTTCAGCGTGGGCGCCACGCCCCTGGAGCTGACGGGCGTGTTCGGGCAGACGCCGGTGCCCGTGCGCCTGCCCGACGGGCAGGCACTGGAGCTGCCCTGGCGGAACTGACATGGCCCATAAAAAAATGCCGGCGCGATGCCGGCATTTTTTGTGGGGGGCGTGAAATTACTTCTGGCTCAGCACCCAGGCCGCGAGCTTCTTGGCCTCGGCCTCGCTCACCTGCGGGTTGGCGGGCATGGGAATCGCGCCCCACACGCCCGAGCCGCCTTTCATGATCTTGGTGGCCAGCATGTCGACGGCCTTGGCGTCGTTGCCGTACTTCTTGGCCACGTCTTTGTACGCAGGGCCGACCAGTTTCTTGTCCACCGCGTGGCAGGCCATGCAGTTCTTGGCCTTGGCCAGGGCCTCGTCGGCCATGGCGGGTGCCGCCAGGGTGGTCATGGCGGCCATAATCAGAAGCGCACGTTTCATGGGGTGTCCTTTGGAATGTCAGGGGCGAACGGGGCAAATTCTATCGACTGGGTTGGCCGAGCCCCTGTTATCGGATTTTCTTTGCCGGAATTTACCGGTCATTTACCGGAGGCTGAGATGTATTTGCTGGGTCTGGGCATCGCGCTCTTGCTGATGAAATACCTGGAATTCGGCCCGGTCGCCGAATGGTCCTGGTGGATCGTGCTGGCCCCGTTCGCGCTGGCCGCGGCCTGGTGGGCCTGGGCCGACTTCTCGGGCTACACCAAGCGCAAGGCCGTGGAAAAGATGGACCAGAAGAAGCGCGACCGCCTCGACAAGCAGCGCGAGGCGCTGGGGATCAAGACGGGCAGGCGCCGCTGAGGCAGCGCCCGCCGCTCGCGTCGGCTCAGAAGTTGTCGAGCACCGCGCCCTTGCTGGCGCTGGCCGCGTTGAACGCGAACTTGGCCTGCACGCCGCGCGTGTAGCGCGGGGCCGGCGCTTTCCAGGCGGCGCGGCGTTTCGCCAGCTCGGCCTCGGCCACGTTGAGTTCCAGCACCAGCTGGTGGGCGTCGATGGTGATGGAGTCGCCCTCGTGCACCAGCGCAATGTTGCCGCCCGCGGCGGCCTCGGGGGCCACGTGGCCCACCACCATGCCCCAGGTGCCGCCGCTGAAGCGGCCGTCGGTGATCAGGCCCACGCTTTCGCCCAGGCCGGCACCGATCAGCGCGCCCGTGGGCGCCAGCATCTCCGGCATGCCGGGGCCGCCCTTGGGGCCCAGGTAGCGCAACACCATCACGTCGCCGGCCTTGATCTTGCCGTCCAGGATGGCCTGCAGCGCGGACTGCTCGTCGTCGAACACGCGCGCCGGGCCGGTGATCACCGGGTTCTTCAGGCCGGTGATCTTGGCCACCGCGCCCTCGGGCGAGAGGTTGCCCTTGAGGATGGCCAGGTGGCCCTGGGCGTACATGGGATCGTTGATCGGGCGGATCACGTCCTGGTCCTTGCGCGGTTCGTCGGGCACGTCCTTCAGCACCTCGGCGATGGTCTGGCCGCTGATGGTGAGGCAGTCGCCGTGCAGCAGGCCGGCCTTGAGCAGGATCTTCATCACCTGCGGGATGCCGCCGGCGTTGTGCAGGTCCACCGCGAGGTATTTGCCGCTGGGCTTGAGGTCGCACAGCACCGGCGTGCGCTGGCGGATGCGCTCGAAGTCGTCGATGGACCATTCCACGCCGGCCGCGTGCGCGATGGCCAGGAAGTGCAGCACCGCGTTGGTGGAACCGCCGGTGGCCATGATCACGGCCACGGCGTTCTCGATCGCCTTCTTGGTGACGATGTCGCGCGGCTTGATGTCTTTCTTGATGGCTTCGATCAGCACCTTGGCCGATTCCTTGGCCGAGTTCTGCTTCTCGTCGTGGGGGTTGGCCATGGTGGACGAGTAGGGCAGGGAAATGCCCAGGGCCTCGAAGGCCGAGCTCATGGTGTTGGCGGTGTACATGCCGCCGCAGGAGCCGGTGCCGGGAATGGCGTGCTGCTCGATGTCCTTGAGTTCCTGGTCGCTGATCTTGCCGGCCGCGTTCTGGCCCACGGCCTCGAACACGCTGACGATGTTGAGGTCCTGGCCCTTCCACTTGCCCGGCAGGATGGTGCCGCCGTAGACGTAGATGGCCGGCACGTTGGCGCGCAGCATGCCCATGAGGCCGCCGGGCATGTTCTTGTCGCAGCCGCCGACGACGACCACGCCGTCCATCCATTGGCCTTGCACGCAGGTCTCGATGCAGTCGGCGATGACCTCGCGGCTGACCAGCGAGTACTTCATGCCTTCGGTGCCCATGGCCATGCCGTCCGAGATGGTGGGCGTGCCGAAGATCTGCGCGTTGCCGCCGGCTTCCTCGATGCCCGCCACTGCCGCGTCGGCCAGCTTCTGCAGGCCGCTGTTGCAGGGGGTGATGGTGCTGTGCCCGTTGGCCACGCCCACCATGGGCTTGCCGAAGTCGCCTTCCTTGTAGCCCATGCCGTAGTACATGGAGCGGTTGGGCGCGCGCGATTTGCCCTGGGTGATGTTGTCGCTGCGCAGAACCTGTCGGGGGGTCTTGTCGGCCATGTCGTCTCTCTCGGGTCTCGTGGGAAGGAGGGGAAAGCTTCGCAGTATGCGCCAGCGCCGCAGGGGCATCCAATCGGATCGGCTGGGCTCATTGATATGCTGGGCTTATGAACAAAGGACAAAACCCGCAGCGCGGCGAATGGCGACAATGGCGCCAGTTCGCCGTGCTGGCCGAGGAGCTGCACTTCGGCCGCGCAGCGGTGCGGCTGCACCTCACGCAGCCCGCGCTGACGCAGGCCATCGCCTCGCTGGAGGCGGCGCTGGGCGTTCGCCTGTTCGAGCGCAGCCGCCGCCAGGTGGCCCTGAGCGCGGCGGGCGAGGCCTTGCTGCCCGAGGTGCGCGAGCTGCTGCGCCGGGCGCAGGCGCTGCCCGCGCTGGCGCGTTCGGCGGCGCAGGGCGAAAGCGGGCGGCTGCGCATCGCCTTTGTCTCCACCGTGGGCTTCAGCCTGCTGCCACCCTGGGTGCGGGCGTTTCGAGAGCGCTGGCCAGGGGTGGCGTTGGAGCTGATCGAGGCCACGGGCGACGTGCAGCGCGATCTCATCGCCCGCGGCGACCTGGACGCGGGCTTCGTGCTGCACGCGCCGGGCGACAGCGCTCCGGGCCTGCAGCACTGGGCCCTGGTGACGGAGCCGCTGGTGCTGGCCTTGCCCGAGGCGCACCCGCTGGCGGCGCGGACGCGCCTGTCGCTCGCGGCGGTGGCGGACGAGCCGCTGGTGATGTTCCCGCGCCGCATCCTGCCCGAGGTGTTCGACGAACTCACGCGCCTGTACCGCGCCGCCGGGCGCGAGCCTCGGGTGGCGCAGGAGGCGATCCAGATGCAGACCATCGTGAACCTGGTGTCGGCCGGGCTGGGTCTGGCCTGGGTGCCGCAGAGCGTGCGGCAATTCCAGCGGCCCGGCGTGGTCTATCGCCCCGTGGTTCTGCCGCGCGGCCAGGCCGTGCCGCAGTGCGAGACCAGCCTGGTCTGGCGCGACGCTGCGCTCAGCCCGGCGCTGCAGCGCTTCATCGATGCCGGGCGTTCACAATAGCCGCATGCTGCAACACCCCCAGATCGACCCCGTGGCCCTGCAGATCGGGCCGCTCGCCATCCACTGGTACGGCCTGACCTACCTCGCGGCCTTCGCGCTGTTCTTCTGGCTCGGCCGCTTGCGTCTGCGCCACGAGCCGTACGCCAGCATCACCCAGCCGCGCCCTTGGGAAGCGCGCGACGTGGAGGACATCCTGTTCCTCGGCGTGCTGGGCGTGGTGGCGGGCGGTCGCCTGGGCTACTGCCTGTTCTACCAGCCGGCCTACTACCTGCAGCACCCGCTGGAGGTGTTCTACGTGTGGCAGGGCGGCATGAGCTTTCACGGCGGGCTCATTGGCGTGATGCTGGCCATGGTCTGGTACGCGCGAAGCCGCGGCCGGCCTTTCTTTCAGGTGATGGACTTCGTCGCGCCCTGCGTGCCCACGGGCCTCGCGGCCGGTCGCGTGGGCAACTTCATCAATGGCGAACTGTGGGGCCGCGTGGCCGATCCCTCGTTGCCCTGGGGCATGGTGTTCCGCGGCGCGGGCGATCTGCCGCGCCACCCCTCGCAGGTCTACCAGTTCCTGCTGGAGGGGGTGCTGCTCTTCGTGCTGCTGTGGCTCTATGCGCGCCGGCCGCGCCGGACGGGCCAGGTCTCGGGCCTGTTCCTGCTGGGCTACGGCGTGTTCCGCTTCATCGCCGAGTTCTTCCGCGAACCCGATGCCTACCTGGGCCTGCTGGCCCTGGGCCTGAGCATGGGCCAGTGGCTGTGCGTGCCCATGATCGTGGGCGGCATCGGCCTGTGGTGGTGGAGCGGGCGGCGCGGTACGGCGGCCTGATCGGGACAGGACGCGGCGTGGCGTTCGACCAGTTGCTGCGGAGGGTGCAGGGGGACGGCGCGACCACTGGCCGGTTGACACAGGCGATGCAGGATGCCCCCGGGGTGCTGCTCGAACGGGAGCCGCGGGCGGACGCTGCGGCCTGGGTCGCGGTGGAGTGGGACGCGACGGCGCACGCCATCCGGGTCTATGACAATCCGGGCCGCGCCTTGTTGTCCCGCCGTGGCCTGGGCCCGGTGGACGGGACGAATGGCGACGACAGCGATGAAGACGCCGACGCCGATGGGGTGGTGCTGGACGCGGCCCGCGTCCAGCTCATGGGTGCTTCTTCCTGAGCGCCCCGTACTGCGTGGCCATGGGCTTGAGCTCGTTGCGCAAGGCCAGCTTCTCGGCCTCGGCCCAGCTTCGGGTGAGGGACTTCGCCGCTTTGGCCACGGTCTGGAACAGCCAACGAGGGACCGTGGGCACCGCTTGTTCGCGGCACGGGGGGCTGGCCACTTCGGCGAAGCGCTGGCGCAGCCAGCCCAGCAGCAGGTAGGCGTGCGCCTGCGCGCCGAGCCGATCGCCCGACAGTTGTTCGAGTTGGGTGCGGGCGATGTCCCGATCGGGGCAGAGCGGCAGGTAGTGGCCGAGGACGAGCCAATCGGCCACCGACAGTGGCTCCTGCGGTTCATGTGAGTTTTCCCGGTTCGCGCATTCGCTGAGGAAATGCAGCCAGTTGGCCCAGGGGTCGCGGTTGCCCTGGGCCAAGTACAACAGCGCGACCCGCCCGCACCACGCCAGCAGCGCTGGCAGGCCCCGGGGGCGAAGCATGGACGGCGACTCTTCAAGGCGCTCGCGAAAGGCTCTGAGCAGGTAGTAGGCCCACCGATGGCCCTGTGGACGCTGGCGCAAATGGTCGATCAGCGCGCCGATGTTGGCGGCCTCCAGCAAGCGGTACAGCGTGTCGCTCATGTCGCTGAAATGCATGTGGGGCTCGATGTAGGGCAGCAGATGCGCCCATTGATCGGCCAGGGTTTCGAGGGGCAGTTCGGGGATGTTGGCGAAGAACAGGTCCGGGTCGAACGCCGGTGGCATGGAGAGCCAGAGCCCTGGCAAGGGCAGGCGCAGAACGGCGAGACGGGTCGGCGGCGCGCAGAGCAGGAACAGCTCTGGCGCGGTCACCGGGGCGTAGGGCATGGCCGGTGTGGTTTCGAGCAAGGCGGGCTCGCACAGCAGCTTCAGGGTGTGGCGCAAGGCCGTGCTCTGCGAGGCGAACAAAGCGAGGCAAGGGGCATGCACGGCGCTGTCTGAGCGGGGCGGCAGCCGGTCTTCGTCGGGCGGCAGCAGGCGCAGCGTGGCCTGCGTCACCCACACCCAGCGCGCGAGGGCCATCCAGTGGGGGTCCAGCGGCTCCGCGCAACGGTGTGTCAGTCGGGTGAAGGCTTCCACCAGGCGGTCGAGCAGGCGCTGGCGCAGTTGCCGCCATTCGGCCTGTGCGCGCGCGTTCTCCGGCGACGGGTCCTGCGGCTGGATCTGCGCGAGGTAGCGCATGGCGCCGACGATGAACTGGAGCGCCGTCCCGGGCGACAGGATCTCCTGCACCTCGTCCAGCAGGGCGTCCATCTCGCGCAGGGGCATGCGCCCGGACCCGGGGTCGTAACCGAGGAGACCGGGGTGGATGACACCGTGGTTCAGCATGGCCTGCCGAGCGGCCTGCTGAAAGGCGCCATCGCCGGCCCTTTCGGGGTCGTCCATCTCGGCGCAGAGCCGAATCAAGGTCAGGGCCAGCGCGGGGTGTTGATGATTGGCCATCAGTGCCGTGGCGCACCGGCGAACGAAGCGCGCCACTTCGCGGTACCTGGACGGTGTCAGCGATGCGATGTCGCGGCGGATCTGGACCGGTCCGCCCTTGCGATGGAAGAGAAAGCGGCCCTGGAAATTGACCACGACACCCAGGAGGGCCAGCGCATCGCACACCACGCCGGGCACGGACGGGCTCCAGTCGGGATGGGGAAGGGCCTGGTGGACATAGTCCGCCAGGCTGTCCAGCGCCGGGGAGGCCAGGTCTCTCTGGGCGACCAGCAGCGCATGGCCGTGTGGGTCGAACACGATGGCGACGCCCTGCTCGATGAGCTTGTCGCGAATGCCGTCGACGGTAGACGGGTTCGCGGGTGGGTGCCAGTGGACGAGCAGGGCCTCGATCGCCGGTCCGTACCGACCATAGAAGCCGGCGTGCTCTTCTTTGAGCATGTCCCTCAGCACCCGCTCGAAGGCGGCGGCCGCGTCGGTGGATTTCAGCCGAAGCAAAGGGGCGCCGGGGTGTCTGAGCAGCCACTTGAGCACGACCCGCCGGTTCTTGGCCTGGGGGCAGGCGTCGAGCACCGCTTGCGCACGGGTGTGTTCGCCGAGCGCCAGCAAGGCCGCGATCACCGAGGCCAGGACGCGGCCATTGATCGGTGGCCGCAGGCTCGGGCCGGGCCACTGCGCCCTGTGCGGCGCACTGTCGTGCTGGATATGCGGCGCATGGGCCGGCAGAAGGAAGGCGTCCCACAGCGCGTCGTCTTGCACCAGCGACAGGCACAGCGCGCCCGGCCAGCCGAACAGCGCGAACAAGTCCATCAGCGCGGTGGCGGCCAGGTGGGCGTGGCGCACGCGCTGCGGCAGGCCGTACGACGCGATCGCGCTTAGGCGGTGGTTGAACCTCTGTTCGATCGCCTGGCGCGGGTCGCCGTCTTTTGGGTGACCTCGTGGCGCCAGGGCGGGGTGCGTCCAGTGGTCCGGTACCGGGGTTTCGGTGGGAGGTTCAGGCGAGCGCTTGGGGCGCTGGGGCGGTTGCGGTGGCGTGAGGGCGCCGGACTTGGGGGCCCCGGTGCCTGGGCCGGTGGAGAGGCTGCGGGAACGGGTCTTGGTGAGGGCATCGGGGCCGGAGACGCGGCGCATGGCGGGCTGGACCTTTGTGTGGCGTGCCGTCGGGCACGGGCGCGGATTCGTCGCGGGCGGTTGGTGGGGGTTCCCGCTGGCGAGGCGCCGTCACAGCTGCGTGGTGGGACGAGGCCGTGGGGCGGATCGAAGGGATGCCGCAGAATGGGCGCCGCCACCGGCGCAGCCGCTGCCGCCACGAGAGGAGAGCCAGCCATGATCACCCCCGAAAGCTTCAACCAGCGCAGCGCCGGCAAACTGCCCGGCCACCTGGGCCTTGTTGTCACCCACGTCGCCTCGGGCGAAGTGCGTGCCGAGTTGCCGGTGCGCGAGGCCCTGATGGCGCCCAACGGCTTCCTGCACGCGGGCAGCCTGGTCACGCTGGCCGACACCTCGGCCGGCTGCGGCTGCCTCGCCAGCCTGCCGCCCGGGGCCAACGGTTTCACCACGGTGGAACTCAAGTCGAACCACCTGGGCACGGCGCTGGAGGGCACGCTGGACTGCGTGGCCAAGGCCGCGCACCTGGGCCGGACCACCCAGGTGTGGGACGCCACCGTGACCCACCGCGAGACCGGCAAGACCCTGGCGCTGTTCCGCTGCACGCAGATGGTGCTGTACCCCAAGGCCGGGGGCTGAACCGCCGCCGGTCGGTGGCACGGGTTTTCCCCGTGCCGGGACGCCGTTCGGGGCTGAAAGAATTAGCTGTAATTACCAGTGATTACCCATGCGCGTGGTGCTCAACTCCCTGCACGATGAAGCGGCCTCGCAACTGCGCGAGCGCATCTTCTCGGGTGAGCTCGCGCCCGGCAGTTACCTGGACGAGCCCGCCCTGTGCGCGGCCCTGGGCATTTCGCGCACGCCGCTGCGCGAGGCGCTCAAGGTGCTCACCGCCGAGGGGCTGCTGCGCCACGAACCGCGCCGCGGCTGCTTCGTGGCCGAGGTCACCGAGCGCGACCTCGACGAAATCTTCCCCGTGATCGCGCTGCTGGAGGGCCGCTGCGCCTTCGAGGCCGCGGGCAACGCCAGCGACGCCGAGCTCGCCGCGCTGGAGCAGCTGCACGACAAGCTCCAGCGCGCCGCGCGCGCCAAGCGCATCAACGAGTACTACGCCGTCAACTACGCCATCCACGAGGCCATCATCGCGCTGGCCGACAACCGCTGGCTGGCCCAGGTCATCGGCGACCTGCGCAAGATCCTCAAGCTGGCCCGGCAGCAGCAGCTGCGCGCGCCGGGCCGGCTGGAGCAGAGCCTGTCGGAGCACCTGGCCGTGTTCGCCGCGCTCAAGGCGCGCGACGCCGAGGGCGCCGAGGCGGCCATGCGCACCCACCTCACGCGTCAGCGCGTGGCGCTGCGCGAGCTGGCGCGGCAGCAGAAGTCGAGGTTGAGCGCATGAGCCTTGCCCAGCCTTGGCAAGGCCTTCGGTCCGCGGCGCGGCGCGCGCAGCGTGGGGGTATCCGCCTCGACGCCCCGCAGTGGATCGCCGAGCGTGTCTCGCGCCTTCGCCCGGCGGCCCCGGCCGCGCCAGCGCCCGCGCCGCGTTCCACCGCCGAGCGCCTGGGGGCGCGCCTGCGCCAGGAAGGCGAGGCCCTGGCGCCGCGCGCCTTGCGCCGCCTGCTGGACGACATCAAGGCGGTGGTGGACCCCATGGTCAGCGAGGTGGAGGGCGGGCGGCGGGCGCAGGCCCTGATCGACTGGTACGGCAAGGCCGAGCCCGCCCAGCGCCGCGACCTCTGGCTGCTCATGAGCGAGCACTTCATGGCCGACCCGCAGAAGGTGAAGCGGGCCCAGTCGGAGTACCAGGCGGCCGTGGGCACGCCCGACGAGGCCGCCGCCGAGGTGCGCTACCGGCGCGCCACGGTGTCGCCGCGCCGGCGCATCCTGCAGCGCTTCAGCGCCAACCCCCAGGGCATTCCCTTCCTGGTGGCGCTGCGCGCCGAACTGCAGCCCGCGCTGCGCCAGGAGCCGCGCCTGCAGGCGCTGGACGTGGAGATGGAGTACATGTTCTCCACCTGGTTCGACGTCGGCTTCCTGGAGCTGCGCCGCATCAGCTGGGATTCGCCCGCCTCGCTGATCGAAAAACTCATCCGCTACGAGGCGGTGCACGACGTGCGCGGCTGGGCCGACATGAAGAACCGGCTGGACAGCGACCGCCGCTGCTACGGCTTCTTCCACCCCAACCTCCCGGGCGAGCCGCTGATCTTCGTGGAGGTGGCGCTGGTGAACGAGATCGCCGGCAGCATCACGCCGCTGCTGGACGAATCGGCCGCGCCGGTGGATCTGGCGCGCGCCACCACCGCGATCTTCTATTCCATCAGCAACACGCAGACCGGCCTGAAGGGCGTGAGTTTTGGTGACGCGCTGATCAAGCGCGTGGTGGAGACGCTCAAGCAGGAGTTTCCGCGCCTGCGCACCTTCGCCACGCTGTCGCCCATTCCCGGCCTGCGCGCCTGGCTCGCGAAAAACGCGCCGGCCGATCTGCTGAAAGCCTGGGAGCGCCACGCCGAACTCGACGAGAAGGCGCCCGAGCACGCGGCGCTGCTGGCCTGGGCAGCCCGCTACCTGGGCCACGAACTGCACGAGGGCAAACCGGTCGACGCGGTGGCGCGCTTTCACCTGGGCAACGGTGCGCGCGTGGAATACATCCACTGGGGGGCCGACCCATCGGCCAAGGGCGTGAAGCAGTCCTATGGCCTGATGGTGAACTACCTCTACGACCTGCGGCGCCTGGACAAGCACCGGGCCATGCTTGCAGCCGGAAAAATCCCGATAGGCGGGAGCATCGAAGCCTTCTACCGTAAGCTGTCCCCGGACGCCCGCGGAGCCTGAAGGCGCCACATACCAACCACAGGAGACACCATGGAACAACAATTCAACCGCCGCGTGCTGCTGCGCGCAGCCGCAGCTTCTGCCGTGCTCGGCCCCGTCGGCGTGCGCGCGCAGTCGGCGTGGCCCGCGCGCCCCGTCACCATGATCGTGCCGTTCCCGGCCGGTGGTGGCACCGACGCGTTCGCGCGGCCCATGGCGGCTTCGTTCTCGCGGCTGGCCGGCAAGGCCCTGGTCATCGACAACCGCGGCGGCGCCGGCGGCACCGTGGGCGCCAGCGCCGCGGCCAAGGCCGCCCCCGACGGCTACACGCTGTTCATGGGCGCGGTGCACCACTCGATCGCACCCAGCATGTACCCCAAGCTCGACTACAACATCGAGACCGACCTGGTGCCGCTGATCCTGGTGGCCAGCGTGCCGCAGGTGGTGGTGGTGAACCCCAAGAACATCACCGCACCCGACTTCAAGGCCTTCCTGGCGCAGGTCAAGGCCAATCCGGGCAAGCTCAACTACGCCTCGGCCGGCAGCGGCACCTCGCACCACCTGGCGGGCGAGCTGTTCAAGCAGCAGACCAAGACCTTCATCACCCACATTCCCTACCGCGGTGCGGGCCCGGCGCTCAACGACCTGATTGCAGGGCAGGTGGACGTGATGTTCGACGGCCTGGGTTCTTCTGCCGCGCATATCAAGGGCGGGCGCATCAAGCCGCTGCTGGTCTCGGGCAACAAGCGCAGCCCCGCCTTGCCCGACGTACCGTGTGCCGCCGAGATGGGGCTGCCGGATTACAACGTCACCACCTGGTACGGCGTGTGGGCACCCCGCGGCACCCCGGCCGGTGACCAGGCGCGCGCCATCGAGGAAATCCGCAAGGCCGTGAGCTCGGACGAGGCCAAGGCCGTGTGGGCCGCGCAGGGCGCCGAATTCGCCAACCTGAGTGGCCCGCAGTTCGACGCCTTCGTCAAGGGCGAGATCCAGAAGTGGGCCCAGGTGGTCAAGGCCTCGGGAGCGAAGCTCGAATGACGGGCCGTGTGCACCTCGCCATCGATCACGCGCTGGCGCGGGTGACGCTGTCCCATCCGGGCAAGTTCAACGCCATGTCGCGCGCGATGTGGCGTGAACTCAAGACCGTGTTTGAAGACCTGCAGGCCCGCGCCGACCTGCGCTGCGCGATCGTGGCGGGCGAGGGCGGGCACTTCTGCGCGGGCGGCGACATCGCCGAGTACCCGGGCTTTCGCTTCGACAGCGAGCAGCTGCGCGAATTCCATGAGGACGAGGTGTGGGGCGGCCTGAACGCCATGCTCGCCTGCGACCTTCCCGTGCTCGCGCAGATCGACGGCAACTGCATGGGCGCGGGCGTGGAGATCGCGGCCTGCTGCGACATCCGCGTGGCCGGCAGTGGCGCGCGCCTGGGCGCGCCCATTGCCCGCCTGGGTTTTCCGATGGCCCCGCGCGAAGCGCAGCTGGTGGCGCGCGAGGCCGGCCTGGCCACCGCGCGCGAGATGCTGCTGGAAGCCGCCGTGCTCAATGCCGATGAGATGAAGGCGCGCGGTTTCCTGCACGCCGTGCGGCCCGATGCCGAGGTGGCGGCCGACGTGCTGGCGCGTGCGCAGCGCATTGCCCGCCTGGCGCCGCAGGCCGCGCGCATGAACAAGCAGACCCTGCGCGCCTTGGCCGCAGGTGAGCCGGTGGCGTCCCTGGTGGACCAGGCCTACCATTACGCGGACCGCGCCGAACACCGCGAGGGCATCACCGCTTTCCTCGCCAAGCGCCCGCCCGATTTCTGATTTTTCTTCCCTGTTCCGTTCCAGCACCATGAACAATCACAACCTGTATGCCGCCTTGCGCGCGGCCTTTCCCGCCGACCTGGACAGCACCGCCGTGGAAACCGTGGGCGGCGCCACGGCCGGCCTGCGCTACAGCTGGCGCGACCTCGACCGCGCCAGCGCCATGATGGCCAACCTGCTCGACAGCCTGAAGCTGCCCAAGGGCTCGCGCATCGCGGTGCAGGTGGACAAATCGGTCGAGGCGCTGATCCTCTACCTTGCGGTGCTGCGCGCGGGCCACGTGTTCCTGCCGCTCAACACCGCCTACCAGGCCGGCGAGATCGAATACTTCGTGGGCAACGCCGAGCCCGCCGTGGTGGTGTGCAGCCCGGCCAACTTCGGCTGGGTCAGCAAGATCGCGTTCAAGGCCGGCACGCGCCACGTGTTCACGCTCGGCGAAGACCGCGGCGGCACGCTGCTGGAGCGCGCCTCGCACCACGCCGACACCCACGCCGTGGCGCACAGCGGGCCCGACGACCTCGCGGTCATCATCTACACCAGCGGCACCACGGGGCGCAGCAAGGGCGCCATGCTCACGCACGGCAACATGCTGAGCAACGCGCGCGTGCTGCAGTCGTACTGGGGCTGGCAGAAGGGCGACGTGCTGATCCACGCGCTGCCCATCTTCCATGTGCATGGCCTGTTCGTGGCCATCCACGGCGCGCTCATCAATGGCAGCGCCATGCTGTGGCTCAACAAATTCGACCCCAAGGCCGTCATTGGCCTGCTGCCGCGCGCCACCGTGTTCATGGGCGTGCCCACGCTGTACACGCGCATGCTGGCCGAGCCCGCGCTCACGCGCGAACGGGTGGCGGGCATGCGGCTGTTCGTCTCGGGCTCGGCGCCGCTGCTGATCGAGACCTTCAACGAATGGCAGGAACGCACGGGCCACACCATCCTGGAGCGCTACGGCATGAGCGAGACCATCATGCTCACCTCCAACCCCTACGCGCCCGACGAGCGCCACAACGGCGAGCGCGAGCGCCGGGGCGGCACGGTGGGCTTCCCGCTGCCGGGGGTGAGCCTGCGCGTGGTGGACGAGGCGGGCCGTCCGGTGGAAACGGGCGAGATCGGCGGCATCCAGGTGCGTGGGCCCAACGTGTTCGCGGGCTACTGGCGCATGCCCGAGAAGACGGCCGAGGAGTTCACCACCGACGGCTACTTCAAGACGGGCGACGTGGGCCGCATCGACGAGCGCGGCTACGTGACCATCGTGGGGCGCAGCAAAGACCTGATCATCTCGGGCGGCTACAACGTCTACCCGGCCGAGATCGAGGGTGCGCTGAACGAGATGCCCGGCGTGGCCGAGAGCGCGGTGGTGGGCGTGCCGCACCCCGACTTCGGCGAGGTGGGCGTGGCCATCGTGATCCCCCGCCCGGAAGGCGCGCCGGACCCGGAGGTGCTGATCGGGGCGCTGAAGGCGCGGCTGGCCAACTTCAAGATCCCCAAGCGCTGCTTCGTGGTGAGCGAACTGCCCCGCAACACCATGGGCAAGGTGCAGAAAAACCTGCTGCGCGAACAGTACAAGGGCCTGTTCGCCTGAAGGCGGGGGCGGGCGCCCGGGCGGCGCCCGCGCCTGGCTCAGCGCAGCACCAGCACCGGCGTGTGCGAGTGCGTCAGCACCTGCTGCGTCTCGCTGCCGAGCAGCAGCCGCTTAATGCCGCGCCGCCCGTGCGAGGCCATCACGATCAGGTCGCACTTCTGCTTCTTGGCCGTGGCGATGATGGCTTCCGCGATCAGGTCACCCTTGGCCGTGACCGGCTTGACCTTCACTTCCAGCAGTTGCCCGGCCGCCTTGACCGCGTTCACCGCGTCCATGGCTTCCGTCTGCCACTGCTTCTCGATGCGGGCCACCTCGGAGGCCGCCAGGGTCACGCCGCCTTCGAAATAGGTCTGCGGGTAGCGCGGCACCACCTTCAGGGCCACCACTTCGGCCCCGGTCAGGTCCGCCAGGGACAGGGCGTGCTCCACTGCCTTCTGGGACAGCTTGGAGCCGTCGGTGGCGACGAGGATGCGCTTGTACATGGTTCTTCTCCTCATGGAATGATGGAACGGAGCCCCAGGCTACCCCCGGGCGGCACCGCCCGGCTTGACCTGCGTCAAGGGGATGGCGCAGCCTTTGCGAGTACCCTACGCCCCCATGAGTTCCGCCACCTGGTCGAGCGAGCACCGGGGCCCCCTCACGGTCACCGATGACTTCGCCGTGCTCGACGACCCCGTCGAGCAGGCCGCGTTCACCCAGCCCGTGGACGGGGTGGACGCGCAGCGCGAGTCGGTGCTGGTGGTGCAGGGCATGTACTGCGCGGCCTGCGCCGACACCATCGAGTCCGCGCTGGACAGCGTGCCCGGCGTGGAGCTGGTTCGCGTGCACGCCGGCACGCGCCGCCTCCAGCTGCGCTGGGACCCCGACCGGGTGCGCCTGTCGGAAGTGGCCCGGCGCGTGGGCGACCGCGGCTACCGCCTGCTGCCGCTGCAGCAGGCCCTGTCCATCGACGAGCGCCTGCGCGAGACCCGCCAGGCCCTGTGGCGCCTGTTCGTCGCCGGCTTCTGCATGATGCAGGTGATGATGTACGCGTGGCCCGCCTACGTGACGGCGCCCGGCGAGATCCCGCCCGACATCACCCAGCTCCTGCGCTGGGCCAGCTGGGTCATCAGCCTGCCGGTGGTGTTCTTCGCCAGCGGCCCTTTCTTCGAACGCGCCTGGGCCGATCTCAAGGCCCGCCGCGTCGGCATGGACACACCGGTGTCCGTGGGCATCCTGGTCACCTTCCTCGCCAGCTCGGCCGCCACCTTCGACCCCAGCGGCCCCTGGGGGCATGAGGTCTGGTTCGACTCGCTCACGATGTTCGTGTTCTTCCTGCTCGGCGGGCGCTACCTGGAGGCGCGCCTGCGCCAGCGCACGGCCGGCGCGCTGGACGCGCTGATCAACCGCCTGCCCGCCACCTGCGAGCGCGAGCGCGCGGACGGCGCGCGCGAAACCGTCTCGGTGCGCCGGCTGGCGGCCGGCGACGTGGTCTGGGTGCGCGCCGGCGAGGCCTTCCCTGGCGACGGCGTGCTGCTCGACGCGCGCGCCTCGGTCGACGAGGCCTTGCTCACCGGCGAGGCGCGCCCGCAGACGCGGCGCTGCGGCGATGCCCTGGTGGCCGGCAGCCTCAACCTCGCCGGGCCGGTGCGCCTGCGGCTCGACCGCGTGGGCGTGGACACGCGCTACGCCCAGATCGTGCGGCTGATGGAGCGCGCCGCCACCGACAAGCCGCGTCTGGCCGTGCTGGCCGACCGCATCGCCGGGCCTTTCCTGGTGCTGGTGATGCTGGCCGCCGCCGCCGCCGCCTTTGCCTGGTGGCAGGTCGATCCCTCGCGCGCCCTGGCCATCGCCGTGGCCGTGCTCATCGTCACTTGTCCCTGCGCGCTGTCGCTGGCCACGCCGGCGGCCATGCTGGCCTCGGCCGGCGCGCTGGCGCGCCGTGGCGTGCTGGTGCGCCGCCTGCAGGCATTGGAGTCGATGGCCAGCGTGAACGCGGTGGTGTTCGACAAGACCGGCACGCTGACGCGCGAGCACCTGATGCTGCGCGAGGTGCTGCTGCGCAGCGGCGCCGACCGCTCCCAGGTGCTGGCGCTGGCGGCCGCGCTGGCGCGCGATTCGCTGCACCCGGTGGCGCGCGCTGTCGCGGCGGCGGCTCCGCCGGCCGACGAGCCCCTGTTCGATTGGCACGAGGAGCCGGGGCAGGGCATTTCCGCGCGCCTGGCCAACGGTCGCTGGCTCAAGCTCGGTTCGCCCCTGTTCACCGGCGCCATGCCCGAGCACGACGCCGAAGGCCCGCGCACCTACCTGGTCGACGAGCACGGCTGGCTGGCCACCATCACCCTCAGCGAGGGCCTGCGCGAGGACGCGCGCGTGGCCGTGCAGCGCCTGCGCGCCCTGGGCATGCAGACATGGCTGCTGTCGGGCGACCGCGCCTCGCAGGCCCACCGCATTGGCCAGGCCGTGGGCGTGGACCATGTGTTGGCCGAGGCCACGCCCGAGCGCAAGCTGGCCGAGGTTCAGGCCCTGCAGCGCCAAGGCTGGCGCGTCGCCATGGTGGGCGACGGCTTGAACGACGGCCCCGTGCTGGCCTGGGCCGACGCGTCCTTCGCGCTCGGCCGCGCCGCGCCGCTGGCGCAGGCGCGCAGCGACGCCGTGGTGCAGGGCGGGCGCGTGATGGACGTGGTGGACAGCCTGCTGCAGGCCCGGCGCACGCGGCGCGTGGTGCGCCAGAACCTGGCCTGGGCGGCGCTCTACAACGCGGTCTGCGTGCCGCTGGCGCTGATCGGCTGGATGCCGCCCTGGCTGGCTGGCCTGGGCATGGCCGCCAGCTCGCTGCTGGTCATCGGCAACGCCTGGCGCCTGAGCCGCCCCGAACCCGCACCGAAAGGCTGAGTCGCCATGGATGTCCTGTACCTGTTGATCCCGCTGTCGGTCCTCATCGTCTTTGGCGTCATCGGCGTGTTCTGGTGGGCGCTGCAGTCGGGCCAGTTCGACGGCGTCGAGCGCGAAGGCGAACGCATCCTCCACGAGGAATGACACCGGCTTGACCTAGGTCAAGCCGGTCCGGCCGCCGGGCCGGGACACTCCCGGTGCAACATCGAGAGGAGTATCCGCATGGCCGTCAACAACAAGGCATCCGCCGACCCCACGGTCTACAATGACAAGGTGGTCAGGCAGTTCGCCCTGGCCACCGTTTTCTGGGGCGTGGTGGGCATGCTCGTCGGCGTGATCATCGCCGCGCAGCTCACCTGGCCGGCCCTCAACCTGGGCATCGAATGGCTCAGCTACGGCCGCTTGCGACCGCTGCACACCAACGCGGTCATCTTCGCTTTCGGCGGCTGCGGCCTGTTCGCCGCCAGCTACTACGTGGTGCAGCGCACCAGCCAGGTCCGGCTGTTCTCCGACGGTCTGGCCGCCTTCACCTTCTGGGGCTGGCAGGTGGTCATCGTGCTGGCGGCCATCACGCTGCCCATGGGCATGACACAGGGCAAGGAATACGCCGAGCTCGAGTGGCCGATCGACATCCTGATCGCGCTGGTGTGGGTGGCGTATGCGGTGGTGTTCTTCGGCACCATCGGCCTGCGCAAGGTGCGCCACATCTACGTGGCCAACTGGTTCTTCGGCGCCTTCATCCTGGCCGTGGCGGTGCTGCACATCGTCAACAGCGCCGCGCTGCCGGTGGACATCTTCAAGAGCTACTCGGCCTACGCCGGCGTGCAGGACGCGATGGTGCAGTGGTGGTACGGCCACAACGCCGTGGGCTTCTTCCTCACGGCCGGCTTCCTGGGGATGATGTACTACTTCATCCCCAAGCAGGCCGAGCGCCCGGTGTATTCGTACCGGCTGTCCATCGTGCACTTCTGGGCGCTGATCTTTACCTACATGTGGGCGGGTCCGCACCACCTGCACTACACCGCGCTGCCTGACTGGGCGCAGTCCGTGGGCATGGTGTTCTCGCTGATCCTGCTGGCGCCCAGCTGGGGCGGCATGATCAACGGCATCATGACGCTGTCGGGCGCCTGGCACAAACTGCGCGACGACCCGATCCTGCGCTTCCTGATCGTCTCGCTCTCGTTCTACGGCATGTCGACCTTCGAGGGTCCGATGATGTCGATCAAGACGGTCAACGCGCTCTCGCACTACACCGACTGGACCGTGGGCCACGTGCACTCCGGCGCGCTCGGCTGGGTCGGCCTGGTGACCATGGGCTCCATGTACTACCTGATCCCGCGCCTGTACGGCCAGAAGAAGATGTACTCGGTGCCCGCGATCGAGCTGCACTTCTGGATCGCCACCATCGGCATCGTGCTCTACATCGCCGCCATGTGGATCGCCGGCGTGATGCAGGGCCTGATGTGGCGCGCCGTCAACCCCGATGGCAGCCTGACCTACACCTTCGTCGAATCGGTCAAGGCCTCGTTCCCCTTCTATGTGATCCGCCTGCTCGGTGGCGTGCTCTATCTCGCCGGCATGCTGGTGATGCTGTGGAACACGGTCATGACGGCGCGCAACGGCCAGGTGCAGGACGTGCGCATTCCCGCCATCCACCCCGCCCACGCCTGAGGACCGCACCATGGCCAACCAGAAATCCCCCGGTTTCACCCACGAGCGGATCGAGACCAACAACTTCCTGATGATCGTGCTCATCGTGCTGGTGATCGCGGTCGGTGGTCTGGTCGAGATCGTTCCGCTGTTCTTCCAGAAGTCCACCACCCAGCCGGTGGAGGGCCTCAAGCCCTACAGCGCGCTGCAGATCGCCGGGCGCGATGTGTATGTGCGCGAGGGTTGCTACAACTGCCACTCGCAGATGATCCGCCCCTTCCAGGCCGAGACGCTGCGCTACGGCCACTACTCGGTGGCGGGCGAATTCGTCTACGACCGGCCCTTCCAGTGGGGCAGCAAGCGCACCGGCCCCGACCTGGCGCGCGTGGGCGGCCGCTACAGCGACGAATGGCACCGCATCCACCTGAACAACCCGCGCGACGTGGTGCCCGAGTCCAACATGCCGGCCTACAGCTGGCTGGAGAAGAAACCCGTCGACGCCGCTGGCCTGCCGGCGCGCATGAAGGCGCTGCGCACCCTGGGCGCGCCCTACAGCGACGAGGAGATCACCGCCTCCAGCGAGGCGGCGAAGGGCAAGACCGAGATGGACGCGCTCATCGCCTACCTGCAGGTGCTGGGCACCGCCTTGAAATAAGGAGAGGCTGCCATGGACATCAACACCCTGCGTTCCATCGTTACCGTCATCAGCCTGCTGGTCTTCCTGGGCATCGTGGCCTGGGCCTGGTCGCGCCGCAACCGCGAGCGCTTCGACGAGGCGGCCCGCCTGCCGTTCCAGGACGAATGAGCCACCCCCACACACGGGAACCATCATGAGCGATTTCACCAGCGACTTCTGGTCCATCTACGTCGGCGCCATCACGGTGGTCAGCATCCTGGCCTGCGGCGTGCTGCTGTGGGTGGCCGGCACCACCAAGGTCAAGCCGGGCCAGGACAACACGACCGGCCACGTGTGGGACGGCGACCTGCGCGAACTCAACAACCCGCTGCCGCGCTGGTGGGTCTGGCTGTTCGTTATCACCATCGTTTTCGCCCTGGCCTATGGCCTGCTGTACCCCATGTACGGCCGCTACGCGGGCGTGCTGGGCTGGACTTCCAGCGGCCAGCACACCGTCGAGGTGCAGCGCCACCAGGAAGCCATCGCGCCGCTGTACGCGCAGTTCCACGACCAGCCGCCCGAGCGCCTGGCCGGCGATGCGCAGGCCATGGCGATCGGCGAGCGCCTGTTCATGAACCAGTGTGCCCAGTGCCACGGCTCGGACGCGCGCGGCTCCAAGGGCTTCCCCAACCTCACCGACGGCGACTGGCTGCACGGCGGCGAGCCCGCGGCCATCGAGACCACCATCACCCAGGGCCGCCACGGCGTGATGCCGCCCATGGCCGCGGCCGTGGGCAGCGCCGACGATGTGCGCAATGTCGCCCACTACGTGCTCAGCCTGTCCAACAGCCCGCACGACCGCGTGCGCGCCTCGCAGGGCCGAACCAAGTTCGCCGCCTGCGCGGCCTGCCACGGCATGGACGGCAAGGGCAACACCGCGCTGGGCGCGCCCAACCTCACCGACGGTGTGTGGCTGCACGGCTGGGGCGAGGAGGCCATCGTGCGCGCCATCACCAACGGCATCGACAACCGCATGCCGGCGCAAAACCAGCTGCTCAACGCCGACCAGATCCGCGTGCTGACGGCCTACGTGTGGGGCCTGTCGAACCGGCCCGCCAAACCCTGAGGACCCGGCGGCGGCCCGCGCGTCGGGCCCGCCAGACGACATGAAGACCATTCCGATCCAGCCCGCGCCGCCCGGCGACGACGAGGAAATCGTCGTTTCGCTCTATGCCGCGCAGGAGAAGATTCAGTCGCGCTCGGTCACTGGCGTGTTCGCGCGCTGGCGCTGGTTTTTCGTGTGGGCCACGCAGCTGGTGTTCTACGGCCTGGCCTGGCTGCCCTGGAACGGCCGTCAGGCCGTGCTGTTCGACCTGGAGGCGCGGCGCTTCTACCTGTTCGACCTGATCCTGTATCCGCAGGACTTCATCTACCTCACCGGGCTGCTGGTCATTTCGGCGCTGGCGCTGTTCCTGTTCACGGCGGTGGCCGGGCGCCTGTGGTGCGGCTTCACCTGCCCGCAGACGGTGTACACGGAAATCTTCATGTGGATCGAGCGCCGGGTCGAGGGCGATCGCTCCGCGCGGCTGCGCCTGGACGCCGCGCCCATGAGCGCGGCCAAGTTCGGCAAACGCGCGCTCAAGCACGGGCTGTGGGGCGCGCTGTCGCTGTGGACGGGCTTCACCTTCGTCGGCTACTTCACGCCGATCCGTGAGCTCGCGGGCCTGGTGGCCAGCCTGTCGCTCGGGCCCTGGCAGACCTTCTGGATCCTGTTCTACGGCCTGGCCACCTACGGCAACGCGGGCTTCCTGCGCGAGCAGGTGTGCAAGTACATGTGCCCCTACGCGCGCTTCCAGAGCGCCATGTTCGACCGCGACACGATGATCGTCACTTACGACGAGGCGCGCGGCGAGCCGCGTGGCGCGCGCAGCCGCAAGGCCGACCCCAAGGCCCTCGGCCTGGGCAGTTGCGTGGATTGCACCCTGTGCGTGCAGGTTTGCCCCACCGGCATCGACATCCGAAAAGGCCTGCAGTACGAGTGCATCAGCTGCGCCGCCTGCGTGGACGTGTGCGATGAGGTGATGGACAAGGTCGGCTACCCGCGTGGCCTGATCCGCTTTGCCACGCAGAACGGTGTCGCCAAGGGCTGGAACCGCGCGCAGATGCTGCGCCGCGCCCTGCGCCCGCGCGTGCTGGTCTACAGCGGCGTGTTGCTGGCCGTGTCGCTGGCGGTGCTGGGCAGCCTGTGGCTGCGCACGCCGCTCAAGGTGGACGTGATCCGCGACCGCGGCGCGCTGGCGCGCGAGGTGGAGCAAGGCCGCGTCGAGAACGTCTACCGGCTGCAGATCATGAACGCCACCGAGGTGGCGCAGACCTACGAACTGCGCGTGGAGGGCCTGCCGGGCATCGCCCTGGCGTCCGGCGATCGTGTGGAGGTGGCGCCCGCCGAGGTGCGCGCCGTCGCCGCGCGGGTCCAGGTGCCGCCCGGCGTGGCCGCGAGCGGCTCGCACCCCATCCAGTTCGAAGTGCGCGCCGCCCAGGACGAGCGCGTGCGGGTGCGTGAGAAGAGCACCTTCCTCGTTCCCCGATGACGCTTTCGCAGGAGACCCCATGAACCCCGATCCGATGAGCACCGACGCGCCCGAGCCCTGGTGGCGCGTGGGCCCCATGTGGCTGGTGGTGGGCGGGCCGCTGGTGGTGGTGGTGGCGGCCATCGGCACCGCCGTCATCGCCATCGAGGGCGCCGACCCGGTGCTCGACAAGGCCGCCTACCAGGCCACGTTGGAGCAGGCGCGCCGCCTGCAGGGCCCGCAGCGCGACGAGGCGCTGATCGGCCTGCAGCCCGCGCACCAGGCGCGCAACCACGCGGCCTCGCCCGTGGTCCGCGAGGGTGGCCACTGACATGGGCCGCCGCTGGATGTGGGTGGGCTGGCCGTCATTCCTGATGGCCGGCGTGTTGGAGATGCTGGTGTTCGCGGTGGTGGACCCGGGCGAGTTGCACTGGCAGGGCGTCGCGCTCGACTGGTCGCGCCCCGCCGTCTACACGGTGGCCTTCTTCGTGTTCTGGGCGGTGACGGCCGTCGCCTGCAGCCTGAGCCTGTGGCTGGCCTTGCCGCCGCAGGAAGCGCTCAGGAGCAGGTCTGCGGATTGACGATGCGCCGCAGCGCTTCGGTGTCCTTGATGTGCACGTAGCGCTGCTTGACGTCGATGATGCCGTCGTCGACGAACTTGGAGAAGGTGCGGCTCACCGTCTCCAGCTTCATGCCCAGGTAGCTGCCGATCTCCTCGCGCGTCATGCGCAGGTTGAACTCGGACGGCGAGAAACCACGCGCCTGCAGGCGCTGCACCAGATTGAGCAGGAAGGCCGCCAGCCGCTCCTCGGCGCGCATGCTGCCCAGCAGCAGCATCACGCTGTGGTCGCGCACGATCTCGCGGCTCATGATGCGGTGCACGTGGTGTTGCAGCGGGGTGAACTGGCGCGACAGTTCTTCGACCTGGTTGAAGGGCATGACGCAGACCTCGGCGTCTTCCAGCGCCACCGCGTCGCAGGCGTGGTGGTCGCTCACGATGCCGTCCAGGCCGATGATCTCGCCCGCCATCTGGAAACCCGTGACCTGGTCGCGCCCGTCGGCGGTGGTCACGCAGGTCTTGAAGAAGCCCGAGCGCACGGCGTAGAGCGAGGTGAAGCGATCGCCGACGGAGAACAGGGCTTCGCCGCGCTTGACGCGCTTGCGGGAGGAAATCAGTGTGTCGAGCTGGCCCATTTCCTCTGCGCTCAGGCCCATGGGCAGGCAGAGTTCGCGAAGGTTGCAGCTTGAGCACGCCACTTTGATGCGTTGCGCGTCCATGTGCGTCGTTCCTGAGTGCATGACAGGGAGCGAGCATACCCCTTTGGGTTCGGGATCACAGTGCCGCTTGACCAGGATCAAGGCGTCTGGGCCCGCCAGCCGGCACAGTGGGGCCATGCCAGAAGGACCCGCCGTGAGCCATGTGATCCCCGATGAACTGCTGCGTCGCTTCGACGTTCCGGGGCCGCGCTATACCTCCTATCCCACGGCCGACCGCTTCGTGGAGGCCTTCACCGAGCAGGACTACCGCCTGGCGCTGGGACAGCGGCGGGCCGGGTCGATGGCGCTGCCCCTGTCGCTGTATGTGCACATCCCGTTCTGCGAATCGGTGTGCTACTACTGCGCTTGCAACAAAGTTATTACAAAACACCATTCGCGCGGCGCCGAGTACCTGCGCCACCTCTCGCGCGAGCTGGACCTGCAGATCGAGCACCTGGGCGCGGGCCAGTCGGTGTCCCAGCTGCACCTGGGGGGCGGCACGCCCACCTTCCTGAGCGATGCCGAGCTGGAAGACCTGATGGCCATGCTGCGGCGCCACTTCGCGCTCGCGCCGGGCGGCGAGTACTCCATCGAGGTGGACCCGCGCACCGTGAGCGCCGAACGCCTGCGCGCGCTGCACCGCCTGGGCTTCAACCGCCTGAGCTTCGGTGTGCAGGACTTCGATCCCGCCGTACAGAAGGCCGTGCACCGCGTGCAGCCGGCCGAGCAGGTGTTCGCGCTGGTCGACGCGGCGCGGCAGATCGGCTTCGAGTCGGTCAACGTGGACCTGATCTACGGTCTGCCGCTGCAGACGCCCGAGTCCTTCCGGCGCACGCTGGCGCAGCTGCAGGCCCTGCGGCCGGACCGCGTGGCGCTGTACGCCTACGCGCACCTGCCGGCGCGCTTCAAGCCGCAGCGGCGCATCGTGGCGGCCGAGTTGCCGGGCGCGGCCGACAAGCTGGCCATGCTCTCGGCCTCGCTGGACATCCTGCGCGCGGCGGGCTACGTTTACGTCGGCATGGACCACTTCGCCCTTCCCGACGACGCCCTGGCCGTGGCCAAGCGCCAGGGCCGGCTGCACCGCAACTTCCAGGGCTACAGCACCCAGC
>VFQQ010001746.1_pt1 | contig 28323 bp, 40 predicted proteins | sample 3512341 | NCBI WGS metagenome assembly VFQQ01 (sample SAMN10412373, study PRJNA504923) | tailings metagenome | isolation source: Relicate 2 Philex TSF1 revegetated site | place: Philippines: Tuba, Benguet | collected 2017-08-29
CATCAGGCAGCAGCAAGCAGAAAGGCAAGAAGAAGCAGGTGCAATTTGACCTGGCAGAGGCGGACGTTTTCGAGGGCGCAGACGCCGCGGCGGGCGGTGCTGCTGCTGCGGCGGCGGCAGGCGGCCTGGTGGAGACGGAGCGAGACCGCCTGATCCGCCTGGTGAGGCAGGGTAGTGATGTGTAGTCCATGCTGATGGCCATGTTGCGTTGCTGGTGACAAAGGGAAGCAAGCGGTGGGGCTGGTGCCAAGCATGCACATGGGGCTCTGTCTGCTGCCACCACTCAATTTCTCCCCCTCCCGCCCGCTCCACCTGCAGGGCATCCTCACGCCCTTTGACCGGCTGGATGGCTTTGAGCGCAGGATTGAGCGCGGGCCACGGCGGGCGGGTGCTGCCAGCCAACAGCCGCAGCAGGAGCAGCAGCGGGACAGTGCAGCGGCGGCCGCAGCGGCCGGCGGTGGGGCGGCGGCTGGGCTGGAGGGGCATGAGAGCATTCGCCGGCTGGGTGAGAAGATGCGGGCGGCGCAGGCAGCACGGCCCACCACCCTGCTGGTGGATGCCAGCGAGCTGCCTCGCCCCGAGCGGCCCACCAGGTGGGTGCTGCTCTGGGGTTGCTGCTGGTGCAATCGCAGCAGGGCGCTACTCGCATGCCGAGTTGTTGCATCGGCAGTGGCGTTTGCTGTATCATGCATAGCTGTTGCCTGCAGTGTCCGCTCTGCTGATGGAGCGCCTGCTGTGCCGCTTCACCAACAGCGCTCCACCCACCTCCCACACCCATGCACAGGCGCATCGACGAGGGCTTCTGGCGGCAGTCGTCCTCCGGCCGCTCGGCGCTGCCCGGCAAGAAGAAGCGCAAGCGCACACTGGCCCCCGCCAAGCGCCAGCGCCTGGCCCCCGGCATGCGGCACCAGCGCGGCGGCGGCAGCGGCTCAGAGGGGGACGAGTGGAGCGGCTCAGAGGGCGGCAGCGGCAGCGAGGAGGAGGAGGAGGAGGGAGCGGCAGGGTCTGGGGAGGACTTGGCGGGCGAGTTTGATGATGCGGATGCGGCTGTGTTTGAGGAGCGGCGGGCCAGCTACCTGCGGCGGCAGGAGCGCAAGGCTGCACGCCGCCGTCGGCTGCGCAAGGCGGGCGGCGGGGTCGGCGCCAGTGAGGGGCAGAGAGAGCAGTCGGCGGCAGGCGGCGGGCAGCCTGGTGAACTGGAGGATGATGTGGAGGGGGAGGCGGAGATGGGTGCTGCAGGGCGGCCCAGGGGTGGCGGCCCGCCTGCCGGCTCCGACCTGCGCTCGGGGCGGGAGCGGCAGGACGGCCCTGGGCTCGAGTCGGACTTGGAATCAGATTATGGCTCTGAGGATGAGGAGGATGTGGTGTTTGAGGGCGGCTACCGCCTGCCGGCAGACGTGTGGCACCGCCTGTTTGACTACCAGCGCACCGCGGTCAAGTGGATGTGGGAGCTGCACACGCAGCGCGCCGGCGGCATCATCGGCGACGAAATGGTGGGCGGGGAGGGTGGCATAAAGATTGTGGGGGAGGTGCCGGCTGGTGCTGCTGGTGAGGAATCATGGGATGTTGATGTTTTTGCCAACTCAGTGTGTGCTACGGCCCGCAGGCTGATTTGTGAGGCCGGGTGCAGGCCTCGTCACTTTTTGTGCTACAGCTGCCTAGGTTGCACCCTCCCTGCCGCAGGGCCTGGGCAAGACGATCCAGGTGATTGCCTTCCTGGCGGGCCTGCACCACTCGGGCCTGTTCCGCGCCTCCCTCATCGTCTGCCCCGCCACCGTGCTGCGCCAGTGGCTACGAGAGCTGCGCGCATGGTGAGTGGGCAGCTGCTGCTGTGAAAGGTCGCACCAACGTCTGCTGAGGGCAGCTCTCGTTGGCTTCAGATTGGTTGCCCCCATCAACCCAAATATTAACCCCTGCCTCCTGTTTCCCCGGCCGTCCACAGGTGGCCGCTGTTCCGTGTTGCGCTGCTGCACGATAGCGCGCGCAGCGGCAGCGCAGCGGGCGCCCGCCCCTCTCGCTCCCGCCTCATCCAGGAGATTGCGCGGGTGGGCAGGGCTGGGAGGGATGGGGGTTGCGGGATGATGCAGGTTGTTCGCTTATCTGACCCGGTGCTGGCCTTGGAGATCTGATTATTTGTTGCTTGGCTTGCTGTCTCCTGCGCCCTGCCTCTGTCGCCCACTTCTCATCACTGCCCTCCATCCACCCCACCCGCTAACCCCCAGAGCGACTGCGGCATCCTGCTGACCACGTACGAGACGATGCGGCTGCAGCGCGGGGAGCTGGTGGGCATGGACTGGGGCTACGTGGTGCTGGACGAGGGGCACAAGATCAGGTGGGGGGCTGGCGGTGGGGTGGATGTGGGGTAGGGTGGGGTAGTGCTGTGGGGTGGCTGGCTTGCAAGTGAGTCGACCTGGAAACAGGGACCACGAACAGCATGGGCTCACCAGGTGGCAATCCCATCTTGCCCAGCATGACCATCTCAACATGCCACTCCCACCTATATTGCACAGGAACCCGGATGCGGAGGTGACGCTGGCCGCCAAGCAGATGCAGACGGTGCACCGCATCGTGATGAGCGGGTCGCCCATCCAGAATCGGCTGGCCGAGCTGTGGTGCGTCGAGAAAGTAGGGAGTATGTTTGCCTGTCGTGGTTGTGTGTTGAGGCGTAGAGCTGCAGGTGCGGCCCTTGGTTTGGGACTTGGGCTGGCCTTGCCAGGGCATGCTCCTTTGTGCGGATGAAGTTTGGTGTTTCCCACCACCCACCCACCCATCCTCAACCCTGTCTCCCCTCATCCATCGCAGGTCCCTCTTTGACTTTGTGTTCCCCGGCAAGCTGGGCACGCTGCCCGTGTTTACCGCCCAGTTTGCGCTGCCCATCCAGATCGGAGGCTACGCCAACGCCAACCCGCTGCAGGCGCGTGTGGGAAGGGGCGCCGCCTGTTGCAGTGCTGAGTTGACAGGCCTGGCAAACAAGAAAACCAGCAGGTGTCCGATTGCCTTCCTCCTGCGTGCACCAGTCACCGTTGCAAGTCCTCCAGCTGGCTGCAGGAAGCTGACCTGCTCCCCTGCCCACCTCTCTGTTGCAACAGGTGTCCACCGCCTACAAGTGTGCCGTCATCCTGCGGGACCTGATTGCGCCTTATCTGCTGCGCCGCCGCAAGGCCGACGTGCGGACCCAGCTGCCGCAGAAGACGGAGCAGGTGGGTCTGCTTGCAGGAAGAGGGACAGATGGTGGTTAAGTGGGGATTACGGGTGGCCTAGAGCGCTGCTGAGGCTGGCGATCCGATGTGCATGCCATGCGCAGCACACCGTCCCCAGCAGCTCTACATACCACGATCTGTTGACGCTCCCTGACCGCCCGCCCCGCAGGTGCTGTTCTGCACGCTGACTGGTGAGCAGCGCACGCTGTACAAGGGCTACCTGTCCTCCAAGGAGCTGCAGGTGGGTGGGTGGGTGGGCGGTGTGGGTGGGTGGGCGGTGTGGGTGGGTGAGGGTGGGTGCAGGGTGCTGTGGCTCATTGCGCATCGTGGAAGCAGCTGTGCTCTGCTGCCTTCCGGGGCCGTGTTCTCTGAGGCGCCCCACTGCCCGCCTCCCCCTCTCTTTGCCGCAGGAGATCTTTGCGGGCAGCCGCACCGCGCTGGCGGGCATCGACATCCTGCGCAAGGTGGTTGCTGCTTCTGCCTGCCTTGCCTTCCGGCCTTGGCCCATTGCGTTGAGCAATCACACAGGTGGTTGCGAGAGTGCTGGCCTGCACTGTGCAGGTGGCCTTGGCCCTGCAATGCCTGCCCGCTTTTATCACTCCCCTCTCCAGATCTGCAACCACCCCGACCTACTGGAGCGGGCCAAGTGGGAGGCGGCTGAGGTGTGCAACAAACGGAATGGTGCAGCTGCATGTTGGCGATGCAATATGGCAGGCACGTTGTCTCGAAGGGCTGGCTCTTGTGGTTCAATCTGCGGCATGTCTTTCCCTCCCCCGCCCTCACTGCCCCACACAGGACTATGGCAACCCGGAGCGCAGCGGCAAGATGCAGGTGCTGGCCAAGGTGCTGCGCCACTGGCACGAGCAGGGCCACAAGTGAGTGCCGCAGACACCGGCCAGGGCTTTGCTTGCAAGCACCTGCAAACCCTACACAGTGTGCAAAGCCCTCCAGCAGGCTTGAATCATCACCCTTGGTACCCTGCCCCCTCGCTCACCACCGCGCCCTCTCGTCCCCCGCCCCAGGGCGCTGGTGTTCACGCAGACGCAGCAGATGCTGGACATTGTGGAGAAGCACGCACAGGCGCAGGTGGGCGGGGCATGGTGCATGGTGCTGCTGTGCGGTGCAAACGAAGGCGCGGTGCCATGTGCGTGGACTACCCAACCCAATGGGGCTCGGCGTGATGCTGCATGCATTGGGCAGGCTGGACAGCTCAAGCTTGGTTGCGCTTGCTTATTCCCTGCAGGGCTACACGTACCACCGCATGGATGGCGGCACCAGCGTGGCCACGCGTGCCCGCCTGATAGACGACTTCAACAACAACCCAGAGGGTGAGGGGGTTTGGGGGGTGCGATGCTGCACTCCAAAACATCTGTTGCTGCAGTGAGGGATGCAAGCGGTCGTGTATGATGGCTGCATGGCAGTCTGTATGCAGCACCGGCCCACCCTGCCCTCTCCATCCCCTACCCTGCCCCAGTGTTCTGCTTCCTGCTGACCACGCGCGTGGGCGGGCTGGGCGTGAACCTGACGGGCGCCAACCGCGTGCTGCTGTACGACCCAGGTGGGTGCGAGAAGTTACTGCAGGGCTATCAAGGGCCTTGTCACGCCTGTGGCAGCCACACTGCATGCAGCTTTGGCCATGCAGGCCGGGCTGGCTTGCGGCAGGTGCTCACCTGCAAGTGCGGCAGCCAGACTGCCACCTCCCTGCTTCCTAACACGCACCCGCCTGCCCCCACCTCTCTCTGCCCCAGACTGGAACCCATCCACGGACGTGCAGGCGCGGGAGCGTGCCTGGCGCATTGGCCAGAAGCGGGAGGTGGTCATCTACCGCCTCATCACCAGCGGCACGATTGAGGAGAAGGTGTACCACCGGCAGGTGGGCGGGGGAGTGGGAGCGGTGAATGCCCTTGGTTGTGGCGGGTGTTGGAACGGTGGGCGACGCACACATGGCTGTTGTTGCTGGGTTCACCGGCCATGGCCTGGTGCTCCAGGCATCAGAATCATGCTGTCTGTGCATCAACCACACCCTGCTCCCTGCTGTCACCCATCCTCCCCACCGCCCGCCTCCCTCCATCCGCTGCTCCCCCCGCCGCCCCACTCTGCTGCCCAGGTTTACAAGCACTTTCTGACGGACAAGGTGCTGCGCGACCCGCGCCAGCGCCGCTTCTTCAAGGCCAAGGACCTCACAGACCTGTTCACCCTGGGCGACGAGTACGCGGGTGGGTGGTCCTGTTCTGCAGAGGGGCCAGGCTTGGGCTGGGTGGGCGGAAGTGGGCGGCCGCCGGCTTGCAAGGGTCTGAACAAAGTAGTCGTGGGTGAACGAAACATGCTGGCCACCGATCGTGTCGTCTGGCTGTGCGAGCTCTGTGTGTTTGACGGACCTGCATCCACACCTCCAACCGCTGCCGCCCGCCCTGCTGCAGACGGCACAGAGACGGCCAGCCTGTTTGCCACGCTGGGCACCGATGTGCTGCCGGACGAAGAGCCTGAGGCAGCAGAGGCGAATGGGGAGGAGCGGCACGCCAGCGACCGAGACGACTATTCCAGCGGGCGGGAGCGCAGCCCTCAGCAGGCGCAGCAGGCGCAGCAGGGCCAGCGGCGGCCCAGCAGCAGGAGCAGCAGCCGGTCGCGCCGCAGCAGCAGTGCCGACCTGCCGGCCAGTGCTGGTGTGCGATCTGAGGCGGTTGCACAGGAGGAGGGCGGCGGCGAGGCAGCCGACGGCAGCGGCAAGGGCGATGCCAAGATTTTGCGGGAGCTGTTTGAGGGGTCGGATGTGCGGGGCGCCATCGACCACACCAAAGTGGAGGGTGAGGCAAGGGGCGGTTGTTTTCTTGATGCAAGCCTGGATGGACACTTTGCTTGCACGTTTGGTGCCATGGCTGTCCAGTGTGCTGAGCGGTGTGGCCTTCCGCTTTGCAATGCCCACTTTGCTCAGCAGCTCACACTAAACGACCCCCGGCTGCCCCACCTTACACCTTGTACCCAGGCGCCAACGACCCGCAGCGACGTGCCGCTGAGCAGGAGGCGGCTCGCATTGCCAAGCGCGCCGCCGAAGCGCTGCGGCAGTCGCGCCTGGCTTGCCAGCAGGCGCCCGTCAACCAGCCTACCTGGACTGGCCGCTCTGGCGGCGCTGGGCTGCCGGGCACTGGTGGTGGGCAGCCGCGCTTTGGGCGGGCCGCCAACCCACGCCTGGGCCCAGCTGCCCAGGTGGAGCAGGCGGCTGCGGCAGCAGTGGCAGCAGGTGGCGGTGGCGGCAGTGGCCCCAGCCGCCGCTTTGGCGGGGGTGCCGCAGGGCTCAGGCCGCCCTTGGCTGGCGCAGGAGCGGGGGCAGGGGCAGCCAACGGTGAGGCACCCCGCAGCTCATCAGATATCATTGCCCGCCTGCGCGAGCGGCAGGCGGCAGTAGCCTCTGCAGCAGCGGCAGCGGCAGCCGCAGACCCAGCTGTGGAGGAGGCACAAATGCTGGCCGCTCAGATTGCTTCCTTCCTAGAAGCCCGCGGCGGGGCGGCAGCTTCAGATGAGCTGGTGCAGCACTTTCAGTCCACTGTGGGCGCGGCGCAGCTGCCCGTGTTCCGAGGCGTGCTCAAGCAGGTGGCGGCGCTGCAGCGGCGGCCCGGCGGCGGCAAGCAGTGGGTGCTGCGCCAGGACTATGCCGGCGGCGGCCAAGGCGGCCAGGCATAGCCAGCAGTTTCGGAGCCCTGCCCAGGGCAACTCAGCCGCAGCTATTCCTTTCACAAATAAACTCCGGCTGTGCATCGCTGCGTGAGTGATGCTGTACCTTGTACATTCTTGTAGCCAGCCAAACCAGTACCTCCAGTCTACAGCCTCTCTCCAATTCTTTCCTTTCATCTGATGTACCATTCCAACTCGTCTGCGACTCGCTCACATGTCAAATGCAATCAAACTCTGTCAACACGTCACATTCGCACTCGAATACTCTGGGGTATTCAGTAGAGGCCGGCGCACAGGCAGAGAGAGCGCTGTGGCCGGGAGCGGCTGTCATCAAGCAGCCGCCCTTTGCCATTCAGCAGGCCCTGCTGCGCCCCTCATCGCTTCTTGCCCAGCCCAAGCTTCTTGCTCAGCCGCTCCTTCACGCTCGCCTTGCTGCGCTTGGCAGCCGGAGGGGCCAGGGCCGAGGCGCCCGGCGGGCGCCCCGCACTGCCGCCCGCCCGGGCCACCAGCCCAGCGGGCTTGGCTGCTGACGCTGGCACCAACTTGCGCTTGGGGCCTGCGGAAAGGGAACGCATCAGTACACGTCAAGCCTGGTAACACAAGCCACCTGCGTGAAATGCTCGACATCAATGCATCGTGCGCCCTGTTTCCAGCCACCGGATCCCTCCAGCTCAGGATATGCCTGTTCACCATCGCTGTGCTCGACCTCACAACTGCTGCCCCCCAGTCGTTCAACTGCCCCTGACATGCACACGCACAACCCTCGTTTCTCACCTGCCGACTCCTCCACCACCGGCGCCTCGCCCTCCTCCTCCAGGTCGTCGGGGTCAAACTCTCCCCCCTCCTCCAGCTCCCCAACCGCGTCCAGCTCGCCGGGCACAAACTCGGAGCCGCCCGCCGTCTGGGGCGTCTGCCGGGAAGGGGGAGTGGGGGGCAGGGGGGGTTGCAGTGCGGCACAGTGGGAGACAAGATGTGTGCATTGGGTAACGTAGAGGCGACAAAGGTAGCTCCATGCCCAATGCAAGACTACGAGGCACACTGCCCTAGCAGCCTCGACACACAAGCAGCTACCCCACAGCAGCAGCACACCTGATGGGAGGCCAGGGTGCCGGTGAGGCCGCCCGCGCGCGGCGTGCGCACCGGCAGCAGCCGCTCCAGTGGCACTGAGTCAAAGTCGACTTGAGGGGGCGGGGTGAGGGACAGGCCCAGCTCGCGCATACACACCTCCAGCCGCGCAACCACCGCCTGTGGGTACGACGCACAGATCAGGGGCGGCAGCGATGAGGGAAGGAGGGAAGCTTGCAAGCCAGCATGGAAGCGGTGTGGTGGGCCTGCAGCAGACTGCTGTGGCTGTGCTACACAAGTGCGCGCCAGCAGCAAGCCCAAGCACAACCACCCTCTCCACCACCCAGCCTAACCATCACAGCAGCGCTCTGTGCCCACCTTGGGGTTGGAGATGGTCAGCGGCACGTCGTTCAGCGCGTGCGGCTTGCGCAGCCAGTCCTTGAGGGCGGCCAGCAGCGCAGCCAGACCCTCCTCCTCTTCAAGCGACAGAGGCTCAGCGGGCGGGGCAGCCGGGTCCAGATCCCAGCCCTCCTCCTCTTCCTCATCCCCTGCCACTGCTGCCGCTGTCGCTGCACCAGGCTGTGCGGCAGCCATCGCCGCCGCCGCCCCGTTTGCCGCCGCCATGCCCGCTGCAAAGCCAGCCGCATCCGCCGGGGAGGGCGCGCCAGACGAGCCGGCAGGCCGCTCCTCCTGAGCAGCTCGCCCACCCGACCGCGGTGGCTGCGGCTGCGGCTGCTGCTGCTGATCTCGCTGCTGCTGCTGCTCCTGCTGCGCCTGCTGTTGCTGCGGGCTCGCCTGCCCTGCTGCTGCTGGCGCCGCACCCCCGGACGCTGCTGGGCCTTCCACCGAGGGCGATGCTGATCCGCCCGAGCGGTGAGCTGCCTCAGAGTCCTGGCCCCCAGCAGCCAGCTGCCCCTGTGAGCTGTCCGACAGCTGGCGCGAGTCATGCCTCGGCCGCTGCTGTTGCACCGCCTCTGCTGCCATCTGCACTGCTTCTGCTGCCGGCTCCGCCGCAGGCTGAGCATCCAGCGCCGCCTGAGCACCGGTGCTGCCGGCCGCCGGCTGCTCTGCGCCACCCTGGCTGCGCTGCCGGGCCTCCCCCGCACCCCCTCCATCCAGCCACATGGCCAGGCTGGCATTGCGGTGCAGGTCAGCACCTTCCGACTGCTGGCCCTGCTCCTGCTTGCTGCCCGCCTGCTGCGCCTGCTGGGCCTGCTGTGTTGCCGGCGGCTGCCGCGCCTGCAAGCCCAGCGGTGAGGCCAGTGCAGCAGGGAGCTGCTCCTGCTGCACCTGCGGCTGCGCTGCTGCTGCCCCCTGCTGGGCGGGCTGCTCATCAAACAGCGCATCATACATGGCAGCCAGCTCATCCTGCCCTCCAGCTGCGGCAGCGGCGGCGGCGGGCGCCTCATCCCCGCTCTCATCGCCGGCGCCATCCACTTGGGGGATGGTGGGCTGCTGCGCCTGCCGCGCCGCGCCAGCGGGCTTGATCTTGATCTTGATGCCGCTGGCTGGTGTGTGCTGCACTGCTGCCGGCTGGACGCCCACTGCTTGCTGCTGCTGCTCCGCTGGCGGGGCTGCCGGGGCCTTGACCTTGATTTTCACAGGCTTCAGCCCCGCACCAGCTGCCGCTGCTGGCGCTACTGCTGTGGCAGGCTGCTGCTGCGCTGCCGCCTCAAATGCCGCAAGCGCCGCCGCCGCCGTGCTGACGTGCGGAGCTGCCAGGTAAGCCGCCTCTGCCGCCTCCTCCGCCTCCTCCGCCTCTTCCTCTTGCAGCAGGGCCGCCATGTGGGCCGGCATCTGGCCGCGGAATCGAGTAGAGCGCCTGCCCCGCCCGCCGCTACCGCCACCACCCTCCCACTCCTCATCATCTCCCAGCTCCTCCTCATCAAACTCATCATATGCCGCACCCCCAGCTGCTCGTCGCGCCAAGCGGCCATCCCAGGCCGCCGCTTCCTTGGCTGCCGCGGCGGCCTGGCGGGCGGTCATGCGGCGGGGGCGCGCCGCCTGCCCGTCGTCGTCGGCAGCGTAGCGGTGCCGGTAGCCTGCGCAGGAAGCAGGGGCCAGAAGTGGCTGAGCACAACTAAGGGACCAGAGCTCTGGGGCTGGGAGCCAGCAAGCCATCAAGACGCTGCCTTGCCAGCCAAAAGCACTACCGTGCCCTGGGTGCTTAGCAATCCGTAGTGACAGCAACCTGGTAAGCATTCCTGCCCTGCCCCATCCCTTATCCCTAAGCCCTGCTCCCGCCCGCACCTGCCGCCGCCAGCTCGTCCACGTCAGGGTCGGTGTCTGGCTCCGTCATCTCCTCATCCTCCTGCTCCTGCCTGTCAGCCCTGCGGGGCGCCCACTCCACGCCTTCAGCCTCCTCATCGCTGCCCGCCATGTCACTGTCCTCCTGGGAGGAGAAGGTTGCAGGGTTGTGAGACAGAGGGCAGCATTGTTAGACAAAGGGCAGCGACAACGGGGGCAGCCTTGGCTGACGAGGGCACGCCACACCGAGCTTGCTATGCTGTCCCCAATGCACCAAGCTGTTGCTGCCACAACCCCTCCTTCCAACCATGGCTCCTCACCTCGCCGCCGCTGTCCTGCTCAATGAAGCTGTCCGGGCTGTGCTGCCGCTTGCGCTGCCCAAAGCCGCCGCCACCGCCGCCGCCGCCTGCTCGCCGGCCTCCTCCCCCTCCTCCTCCTCCGCCGCCACGCAGGTCAATTCCTTGCTGCGTGGGGTTGAGGCGGGCGGCGGGGGCACGGGCTGCTGCCCTGCTGCCACCACCTACACCGCCGGCAGTGCGCAGCCGGCTGCCGCCGCCCACCGCCCGTCCAACTTGGCGAGGCAGGCCCGCCGCTGTGGGCGAGGCCGCAGCCCTTGCCAAGCCCAGGGCAGGCGGCTGCAGCGCACGCTGCCCCGCCGGCACCGGCCGCGGCGTCTCATGGCCCTGCTGCGCCTGCTGTGCCTGCTGTGGACGCCGCGTGCCGGCATCATCCGCCACCTCCCGCTGCTCCCCCAGCCCCAGCCAGCCTTTCTTCTTCTTGGCTGCCCCTGCCTTGCTGACGCTGTCGCTATCTTGGGAGTCAGCTCCTCGTGTGGCTGCCGCCGTCGCCTCCTCTTCTGCCATGGCAGCCAGCCGCTCTGCAACCCGCTGCTTCAGCTCTAGCCCGGGCAGCCCCGCCAGCCGCTGCAGCCGCTTGGCAAAGGCGGCCGCGGCGTACCACAGCACCTGCTTGAAGGCTGGATAGCGGAAGCGCGGCCGCACAGCCAGGTGGTCCTGCGAGAATGGGATGAGGTGGGTTGAAATGCAGGGTGAGAGGCATGGGATGCAGGCGTGTTCGCCAAACAAGGATTGCCAAACAAATCCCTTTGCCAAACAAATCCCTTTGGGCAGCGGCCGTCTTCCTTTCACCCACTCCTCCCCGGCCTGCCCCTCCCCGCCCACCTCAATGCGCCAGGCCTCCAGCTGCAGCGCCAGCGCATCGCGTCTCAGGAACGAGCCGCCCAGCAGCACGGAGGAGGCGGTGGTGGCACTGGCGTGCGCCCAGCCGCCCGGAATGATGAGTGTGTCGCCTGGGAAGGGCGGAAGGCAATAGCAGCTTTGGAAATGTGGGTTTGCAGCTTAAGAGTTTAATGCCACTTCGCTTGCCGCAGTCAACTCGTTCAATCCACCTTCGGCGTGCAGCATGCCCAAGTGGCCCCTGCCTCCTTCCACCCCTACTTGTCCGCCCCGCCCACCTGGCCCCATCTCCAGCCGCACCACGCCCTCGCAGTGGGCAGGCAGGAAGACGCCGGCGTAGCGAGCCGAGGCGGCCCATGCCACATATGTGGCCAGGTTCCGTGGCGTGGGGGGCACCAGCGCCAGCACGCGCCGCCCCGACAGGCAGTGCAGCCAGACTGCGGCAGGGGTGCAAGAGGGGTGGGAGGGCGGCGTGGAGGGGGCAAGAAGCTAGCAGGCGGCGGGCAGGCAAGGCAGCCGGAGGGCCAGGCTACCTCTGCTCACACACGCAACACCTGCACCGCAGCAGGCACGGATCCGGCTGCACACCCTTCACACCGCATCTGCCCAGTTAGTTCAGGAGCACCAATATGTTGTGTACCTGAGGAGCCGCCCACAGCCAGGTGGAAGTCGGTATAAGCCCCCTCAGGCGACATCACCAGGTTGACGGACGTGGAGGGGCGGCTGGGGGCGCCCTCGGGCCACACCTGCACCCCACGGGGTGGGCGATGCAGGAAAGGACGAGTTGGCAGGCGGGCGCAGTGTGTGTGCACACGGTGGAGATGCATGGTGTTGTTTCATCGCAACTGTCTCAACTGAATGAAGCCTCCGGGAGTGCAGCGCACCTGCTGGGCCAGGTCCACAGCGCACACAGCGGTGGGCGGCGACACCTCCGCCTGCAGAACGGCGCGGCATCACAGTCCAACTCAGTAACAGGAGATGGGCAGTTCGATTGCCATGCCGGGCTCGTGCATTCCGCAGAGTGCATGCCCAGGAACAGCCTGCCTGGGGACAACCTTTCCACCTTGAGTAGCCACACTCATCTCCCCAGCCCTCCCCTGCAGCCCCACCCACCTTCCCCACCCACCTCCAGCGCGGTGCCCGTCAGCGACAGCGCCGACACCTCCAGCAGCCGCTTCTTGGACTCGGCGCTGATGCCCTTGAGGTGCTGCACAGCCGCCTCCTCCTCCGCCGTGCGCTTGCGCTTCACCGCCGCACTGTCGGCCTCATCCTCGGCGGGGGCGGGGCGGCCTGCCTGTGCCGTGCCCGGCTGCTGCAGCGAACCAGTCAGTGCGCCGCTAGCCAGGCCGCCTGCTCCTGCGGCGCCGCCGGCTGCAGCCAGGGCGGGGGGCGGCTCCCGGCTGGCTGCACGCCGCGCCTCCCAGTACAGGCACCACTGCGGGGTGGGCAGGGACAGAGGTAGGCTCGGCTTTTGGCCAGCATCACGCAGGCTTCACAGTGGGCGCCACCTTCGTTGGGCTGTGTGGCTCTCATGACCAAAAGGCGGCCCGCACCTGGTGCAGCGTCCAGCGCGGGCCCTCCCCCTGTGTCTGCACATCCATCGTGTGCACCTGCACAGGTGGCAGCCATGGCAGATGTCACTGGTCAGTGGACCAGCTATAGGCTGCATGGGCGGGAGCGCCTGCGTCTCATTGCAACAGCGCATGCACGCTGGGAAGTAAGCTGAATAAGCAGGCCAGGCCAGCACCCCTATCCACGCACCTCTGTGGCGATGCCGAGGCGCGAAGCCAGGCGGTCCACAGTCAGGCTGCCCTCTGGCAGTGCTATGCCCAGCTCCCGAGCAGCCGCCGGTGCCGCTGGGATCAGCGTGGGCCGGAAGGCGCCGTTCTGCTGCAGCCACTCGGGCGTAAGCTGGGCGGCCGGCAGGTTGCGGGTGCCGGCATTGCGGTACCCGCCAAAGCTCAACAGCTCGCTGTGCAGCGCCCGGAAGTCGGTACCCAACGCATCTGCGTGGGTGAGACAATGTGTGGACAGAGTGCTCAGGCAGGGAATGGTGGCAGGGCATGATGCAGCGGCGCCGGCTGCCGTCGGCGGCAGAAGGCGGCGGCACCAGGCGGCGGCCTCACAAACCTCCGAGGCTGAGGTCGCTCATGTCGGCGGCAGCCAGCCGCCGATAGTCCACGGGTCTCCCTTTCCGCGCCATCGCTGCCTAGGAGCGCTCATCTGGGTGGTGTGAGGGAGTAGGAGTGTCATGGCGGCAAGCGCAAGGAAGGCAGCCGCATGTGCCTGCGGCGGCGGAAGGCGGCGGCAGCAAGGCGGCGGCTGGATGCGCCTGGCATCGATCTGCGACGTCTCTGCGCCGCCTCTCCCCAAGCCCGCGGGGCCTGCAAGGGCCGCGACTGCCGGTGGCCGGACGGACGTCACGCGCGGGCAACAGGAGGGACGCGCGACAGGACGGCCTGCACCAGGCCTCGCTCACCCGTGAAAGGATCGTACTCCATCACCAGGGGCTGCACGGTGGGCCCGCCCTCGACTGCTGCCGCTGCCTCGGCCATAGTTGCTTTTCTGCTCAATTGACTGGGAGATCAGCACAGAGCGTGTGTAAAGTGTGAGGCGAAGCGGCGACCACTGTGCAAGGGACCGTGCTGGCCGTGCCGCCGCCGCCATGTCGCCGTCGCCGCCGGCCAGCAAGCCGCCTGGGCCGTGGCATCGCAGGGCGGCAGCCAACAGCGTCAGTCGATCATCGGCAGTGCCCGTGGTGCTGCAAGCCCAGATATCTCCTGGTCTCGGCACCACCTTGAGGACATGGGGCCCGGCGCCACCGCCGGCGCCAGCGTGGCACCGCCTGCCCAGTCCATCCCGACTGAGCCCCATCAGCGGACGATTAGATTGGGTGGGAAAGAATAATGCCATCGGATGAAAGAGATCAAACGAAAAAACAGCAGTGCTGGCGCATCATTGATGCATAAATCAGAGCAGCTGCCCATCACTGCACACGCTGGCGCTTGGCAGCCTTGCCCAGCTGGTAAATGGCCCAAACAAGGCTGTGGTCAGATTTGAAGCCCAGCTGCTCGGGTGGCACGCAGCCAGAGGCCTCCGCTGCCAGGCTGCTGAAGATATAGTCGATCAAGCGCCTGCCCCGTGTCACCTGGTCATCACTGCCCCATGCGGACAGCAGCCCGCTCAGCCCCCGCTGCAGCAGCGCGCCCGGGGCAAACAGGTTGGGGAAGCTGGCGCGCAGGTCGGTGTTTGCGTCCATGCCGATAAACAATGTGTAGTGTCGCAGGTCGTGCAGGATGAAGGCCAGCGCCTGCATGTGCTGGCACAAATGCAACAAGTTTGACACGGGAGAGGACCAGCGGAGCACAAAAGAACACATTTCCCAGAGCAGGGTACCGTCCCTGCACCTCCCAACCAAAGCTGTGCTCTCCGTCTCCCAACCAAAGCTGTGCTCCCGCCTCCCAACCAAAGCAGTGCTCCCGCCTCCCAACCAAAGCAGTGCTCCCCGGCTCGCCTCAGCTGCGAGGTCCTTGGTCGCCCATGAAGTAATCAAGTAATCTGCCAAGCCCTGCCTCACGGTGGTGGGCTGGTACGAGTTGATGAACGCGCAGCCGCTCTGGGGAAACAGGATGGCGCTGAATGACGAGTCCAGCACCTGCAGCACGAGAATCGGCATGAGGTATATCAAGTACGGCACAACCACAGGCATTCCACCACAAACACAGGCATTCCACCACAAACTGCACCCCTGCACTCGTACCTGCAGCTGCTGCTCTGAAAAGTTGCTGCACGTCTCGGGCAGGTGGCTGCTGGCGGCCTCCACGCGCAGCCGCGGGCGCACAGCGCTGCCGCCCCACACAACCCGGTGCTGGTTGCTGCCGGACAGCCCTGGCAGCACGATGGCGTCCGTGCCCAGCACCCGCTTGGTGTCGCAAATGGTGAAGCTGAGGCCCTGCCCGGCCTGAGCTAGCCCTGACTTGTTGATGTGCACCACGAACCTGCGGGGATGGGATGGCAGTGGCAATGTTTGTGGAGCAGGGGTACCTTGTGGCACAGCGATGTCTAGCAGATGCTGATGCAGGACCGACAGGTGCAGTGCGTGGCCAGCCACATCCACAAATGCAAGCTACATATGTAGCCGCTACGTACGCTGACGACGAGCTGGTCATCATGTCCAGTGCAGCCGCCGAGGTCTTGCCGACTGCCACCTCGCCGCCCTCCATCTGGCCCGTCTGCTGCGTCTCCTGGTTCACCAGCACCGCCACACTGCCTGTGTGTGGTGATGGGCAGAGAAGGTGGCTGGTGGTGGGCGGCCAAGGTGGGTGCTCGGTGGTTTGCGGGGCGAGAGGCAAACTCGAGCCCACAGCAAGGGCACACAACCAATAGAGGCGGCCTTCTGTTGTTCGTGCCCCTCGCCATCATTAGTGCAGCACCCACCTTTCAGCTGGTCGGGGTGCAGGCCCAGGTCAGCAAGCACTGCGCCATGGCTCCTGCCGTTGCCGTATGTGCCCTGGCCTTGCACATTCTGGGTCATGAACATCACTGCGCCTTCTCGTAGCGACGTCTTGGCAGCAGGATCTGCACGGGCAGGGCGGACGGGGAGGTCGCTGTGGTCTGCGCGATTTTCAGTCCGCGGCGAGCGGCGGCGGGCTGGCGGCACCTGTCGGCGGTCCCAGGCCCGCGAGCCGCGGACGATCGCGCGCCTGGGCACGCTCGCACGTGCACATGTTCGGCGACAGGCGGCTTGCCTTTCAGCACGTGGTCGGCGAGCAGCTTGCTCCGGCGGGGCCTGGCGGGCAGGCCTAGGAGGCTGGCTGCACTCTGCATGGCTTCAAGAACGCCACAAAACGATCCGAGCGGCGAGGGGACAAGGGAAGTCGCGGGCTGATTTGAGCTACTGACCCTCAGCAGGCAGCGCTGCATGAGCGGCGGCGGGCGGAATCAGAGGTGATGCGCACCGCAACAGCCCTTTCGGTGATTGCATGATCCATCTGTGCACCTGATCACGGCCACCGTCTGTCGCCCAAGGAGTGCCTGCCAACAAGGGGTGAGCGTGCCACCATTGGACTGCCACTGCACCACCCAGCCCTTCAGCAGTGCCAGAGGGGCATTCCAAGGGGTTTGCTGGGCGGCAGTGCTGTCGTGAGGCCGTGTAGGCGCCGCCGCCATGCCTCTGCCGCTCGCGCCGCCGTGGCAGAAACGGAGTTGCTGCTGCATGCCCGCACCTCCAGTGCGGCATGGACAAGCAGGCGGCTGGAACTGCCCTATGGCAGCAGAAGAAGGAGGCTGTCGAGAGCCTTAGCGCCCCACACCACTTTGAGCGGCTCGTGCTGGACGCGCTGGAGGACTTGGGCTGGCAAAAGGACGGGCCTGAGTGGCAGAGCGTGAAAGGTGAGGGAACACTCACTTCACGAGAGGGGTGGGCAATGCCGCTGCAGTACATGTGATGGTTGTGACCAGTCGCCTCAGCACCCTGGTGTGTTCACCGCTGCAAGGCGTGCTGGGCGGTGACGTGAGCTGGGCAGTGATGTGAGCCGGCTTTATCCCACCCGTCCCCTCTCAGCTGAGGCTGGCAGCTGGTCAAACATCAGGACTCTGAGAATCCCCACCAGCGGCTACTCTGGCCAGCTGCTAGCTGCCTTGAGGCGCAAGCAGCAGAACAAGCCGCCCCGCCTGCAGTACTCAGACCCGCAGCTGGCCCACGGGGTGCAGATAGTGGCAGAATCCGGCTGGGGCCAGGGGCACCTGGCAGCGCTCAACTCGGAGCTGGCCGGCATGCAACTGAGCCAGCAGCTGGATCAGGATTACCAGCCTCCCGCAGCAGCGGGCGGGCGGCGCGGGGGCGGGCGCGGTGGCGGCGGGGCAGGCAGCGGCCGGCCGCCAGCCCTGCGCATGCAGCTGCGCCCGCGCGCTGGCAGGTCTGGACAGCCTGCTTATGAGGACACGGCAGGGGAGGAGCTGATGTCTGGCAGCAGCGAGGGGGAGCAGGAGGAGGAGGAGGAGGAGGAGCCACAGCAGCAGATGCACACAGCCGGGCACGGCGGGGTTGTTGCAGTGGGCCCCGGGGCAGGCCACCTTTTTACCGCGTTGGAGAAGCTGGGCAAATGCAGCCTGCACGTTGCTGTTTGCAGCGGCAGCAGCAGCAGCGGCAGCAGCGGCAGCAGCGGCAGCAGCAGCAGCGGCAGCAGCAGTGGCGCTGGTGGCCTCCGTGTGGCGGCGGCAGCAGCTGTTTGTTTGGGGACCCAGCCGGGCGGCTGGATGACCTTTTCACAGCCAAAGAAGCTGGCAAGCGACCTGGCAGTGGCGGCGGCTGCAGGTGCCTGCGACGAGCTGCTGCTGCTGCTGTGCCAGCAGGGGGGGGAGCCATGCCCCACGCTGTTTCAGTTTCCTATTGCGGCAGGAACGGCCACAGCTACACTGCCGCACATTGTGCCGCGCCTTGCGCAGCTGGCTGCTGAGGCTGCTGCAGCTGCTGCTCCTGTCGCAGCCAGCTTGGTACATGCCTGGCCCGGGCTGTCGCTGAATGGGTTTACAAAGAAGCTGCAGCTTTCCGGTGAGCTCATGGGATTCCCAGCAGTGCGGTTGCGATGCATCGGCCGAGCCCATCAACAAGCAGAGCAGCTTTGCACACAACTGCCTTGCACTTCCAGCGGGCATGCCGCCCAACGTGGCACCGCAATGCTGCCTCAGCTCCAGTGCTCCAGTGCTGCCACTGCTGGCACCGCCTTCCGCTTCCTTGCTGCCACGCACGTTGTTTGTTCCTTGGCATTTTGTTCCCCCAGGTGCAGTAGCGACAGAGGCGATTAAGGCCGGGGAAGCCTGGGTGGCCGTGGGCACCCCAACAGGAGGCTTGCGGCGGGGCACCGGCAACGCGGTGCAGCTGCACCATGTCAAGGTCTACCAGGATGGCGCGCTTGGCAGCGGCTTTGCACCCCTGCGAAACAGCATTGTGCAGCAGGACTGGGCAGCCGGTCAGCTTTGCCCGGCAGTAGCAGTGGCTGCAGGCACGGGTGAGCTGGCCGTCCCTGTGATGGCACTGGTGGCAGCAGTCAAGCAGCCGGGCGAGCGCAACACAGAACAGCAGCGCCACACTGATGCTGTCAAGGCGGCGCGCGCAGCTGCAGCGGCGCTGCTCCCCGAGCTCTATGGCCTGCGGGCACACATGCCGGAGCAGGCGGCGGGCCAAACCCTGCTGGTGCACCTGCCGCAGCAGCCATGAGCCTGCCGCATACTTTTATCGCCTGGCTGCTACTTGTCATCCTGGGCAGTCGCTCAGCTACCTCTGCTTGCACTTGCTCGCTGCCACTGGCCAGGTGCCTTGCCCCCCGCACAAAATCACGGACTCGTTACCCCGCCCTGCCTCTGCCCATTGCCCGACCTTCTTTGCACAACCCAGCCCTTCTTGCTTGCCAGCTGTGCTCATCTCAAAGTGCCTGCTGCCAGATTTGATTCCTGTCCGCATGCTTGACTCAAAGCAGCCTGCTTGTCTCAAGTGTTGCTTGATTTAACGCTGCCTGCCTTGTGTAATGCCGGTGAGGTGGCGTCAGCTGGGCGGGGATGGGAGCGCTCGCGCCGTGGGATCGTCCCGGCAGCCGCTGCCTGTTTCACAAGTTGGAGCGTGGGATGCACGATGCTTGGGCGTCACAAGAAGACGCCATCGCAGCCAGCGCGAGCTGCATGGGAAGCGGGATGTTTTGGGGAGGCGCAGCAGCGCCTTCTGCCTCCCTCACGACAGCTTGGGAGGCTGCTGCAGTCCATCGGCCTGCCCAGGCGGCCTGCTTAGAAATTATTGAAACAAGCGCTCCACCGTCTCTTCCTGCAAGCCTGCGCCAGCCATCGCCTGCTGCGCAATGGACTGGACCGACGACGACGACTTTCAGCTAACGGCATCGCAAGAGGCGGCGCTGCAGGCTTTGGAGCGCGGCGGCAGCGGCGGCACGGCTCCCGCCGCCCACGAGCAGCACCCTCCATCTGCACCCCCAGCAGCGCCATCGGCACATGTGCAGGCAGCTGGACCTCCGGTGCCTGTTGTGCGGCGCCGCAGGCTGCCAGCCATCCTTGGTGGTGATCCGCCTGCGGGTGGAAACGGCATGACGACCGCAGGCGCAGGCGCACCCACCACAGCGGCCACAGCTGCTGATGAGAACCTGCCTCCCGCACGCTTTGCTGGGCGGCTGTGCTATGCTCACACTGGCTACGGTGAGGGGATGCGTATTGTGGTATTGTGAAGCTTCCCCATTTTTCCCATGCAGCTGCAGGGGCATGGTTGCCCACTGCCATCATGCACCCTTGCCCGGTGCTCGCCCCATCTTGCCGCTGGTGCCACACCAACATGGCTCCGCACTCAACCCACCCCAACCATGTGCCCAATGCGCAGAGGTGGACCAGCTGTGCCAGCAGCTGCTGCAGAGCGGCGTGGCAGCGGTTGGCTTGGACATCGAATGGCGAGTGCTCTACCAGACGGGGGTGCCGCCACGCCCTGTGGCCCTCATGCAGCTCTGCTTTCACTCCAGCAGCCAGCACCCCAGTGGACCAGCAGGCGGTGCTAGCGGTGGCGGCGGCAGTGGCAGGCCCGGCAATGAGCAAGGAGCGCAGCAGCAGCAGCAGCAGCAGCTGCTGGCGAGGCGCTACACCTGCCTGCTGCTGCACATCTGTTACAGCGGCATTACTCCGCACCTGCGCCAGCTGCTGACCAGCCCGGTGAGTGGCAGCCAGAGCACTGACATGGCGAGGTACCTATACTCTAACCATCTTGGCTGTTGCTATTCTGTTGCATGCAGCCCGGTCCTCTCCCATCCATCGGCTTGCGCCTGCCCAGTAGGGCTCACCACGCCTCCCTTCCCTATGCCCCTCTGCCCCCAGGACGTGCTCAAGGTGGGAGTGGGCATCCATGGCGACTCCCTCAAGATCCAGCGCGACTTTGATATCGAGATGCAGGGCATCGTGTGCCTGTCGGAGTATGCCAATGCCCGCCTGATTGCACCCCCGCCTGCAGCTGCACCTGCAGCCTCAGCAGCAGGTGCAGCAGGCCCGGCAGCAGCGGCAGCAGGGCCGGCAGCGGCAGTGCAGCCCACCAGCGGCAGCGTGCCCTACGTCGCCTGCCCCCAGAAGTGGAGCCTGGCGGGGCTGGTGTCGCTGCTGCTGCACCTGCGCCTGGAGAAGAGCCAGGCTGTGCGGTGCAGCAACTGGGAGGCGCGCCCGCCACTTAGCGGCGAGCAGCAGGCGTATGCGGCCACGGATGCGTGGGCCAGCCTGCGTGTGTACGAGGTGAGTCACTTTTGGGGTGTTGCTGCACCGAGCGAACGAATGGAGTGCCTGTCTGCAGAGTTAGGCATGCGCACGTGGTTGATCTGTGGCTGCATGTGCACTGAGCCATGTGCACAGGTGGGCTTGGCGCAGTGGCACAATCCCTCCTTTTGCCACAAAGCCTGTGCATCTGCACCCGCTGCAGGTGCTGTGCAAGCTGCCGGTGGTGTCCCTGCCCCCACCAGCTGCGATTCGGGCTGCGCCACACAGTACAGCGCTGGCGCCCAACTCGGAAGCGGGAGCGGCGGCCGACATGCCCTCAGCAGCAGACTGGGTCCCCGCCTGTGCCCGCCTGCAGCACGTACAGCCTGCAAAGATGGCGGTGTATCAGGCACTGGTGCAGCAGGGGCTGAGCGTGCAGACGATAGCGGCGCAGCGGCGGATACAGGAGGACAGCGTGCAGGTCGGGAGGGAGTGCACAGGGCTGGGGTGTTGGGAAAGGCTGGAGACAAGCAGCTGTGTTTTCTTTGGCAGCGACAGCCCGTCCGTGCTTGTGAGATGTGCGCTGCTGCACCACAGCCCTCTGTTGCATGGCGGTCACCTTCTATTTATGATTAGCACCTGCCCGCACCCACCCTGCACCCCACCCACAGGGCAACATGGCGGCAGCGATAGCGGCGGGCCTGGGTTACTCGTGGAGCTGCCTGGGTGTGCCCACGCCCGTGCTACACCAGGTGGCAGAGGTGTGCAGCCAGCTGCTGGGGCGCCCGCTGGCGTGCCAGCCACCCCAGCCAAGTGATCAGCACCCCCGGCAGCAACTGCCGCAGCAGCAGCCTGAGCAGCAGCAGTGCCAGGTGGGCACCAAGCGGAAGCCGCCCTGCTCGCCGGGCAGCCTTGCAGCGGCGGCGGCGGAATCGGCAGCACCAGCGGGAGTAGACGCCACTGAAGCGGCCAGCAGCGCTGCAAGTGCTGAAGACCCGGTGGATTTGCTGGACAGGCTGCTGGCGGCAGGGCACAAGCTGCGGGAGGTCAAGGAGGCGCATCTGCCTGACGTAGGCTACGGCTGGCTGCGCCTGTCGCTGGCGCACCTGGGCCGCTGCAACCCCGGGCCCTGGAATTGAGCTTGAAATCGTTGCAGCGCAGGAACTGTAGGTGCTAGCTGTTGCCTCAGGCATGGGTTGACAGACGAGCAGCTGGGCGCGGTGGCGGGATGGCGCCGCGCAGCGCACGCCGCGGCGGCGGCGAGCCTTGCAGACTCCTTCGCCTTCCGGCGCTCCCTCGATCATTGGTCAAACGATCACGAACCGTCGCAACTCCCTCACCACTCCAAGGCCGCCCTTTCCTCTCCTCCACCCCGCGCCTCCATCCGCCGGCGGCTCACCGGCACCTCAAACACTTTCTGGGCGTCTGCGCGGCGTCTGGGCCCCGTCCGAGTGCCGCCCTCGCTTGAGAGGTGCACCGCCGCCGCAGCGGCGGCGGCAGGTGCTCAGCGCCTGTTCATTGCGCCGGGCGCGCCGTCACTAGCCCCCTCGTCGTTATGAGCTGGGAGTACTCAGGCTTCGCGGCCGAAAAGATTGAGGCTGGGCGCAGGCTCCTGGCCTCCGACCCAGCCTATGCGGGGAGCGAGGAGCTGGAGGTGAGCGGTGATGTCAAGACAGCATGGCCTGGCTGTGTTTCAACAACCCCATGACGTTGTCTCTGCGGTGCGCTTTGTCCCAACAGGCGTTGGTGGAGGATAAGGATTTGACAGACGGCCTGTGGCACGCTTTTTTCCTGCCCAGCGGGGAGCGGCGGCAGGGCCTGTCGCTGCATGACCAGCGGCAGGGCCTCATCAGCTTCCTGCAATGCGTGCGACACAAGCTGCGGCTGGGAACACTTGAGGTGTTCAACACGCACCGCATCCAGAAGCTGAAGCATTGCGTTACTGACACGGTGCGTGCTGTCTGGCTCCCAATGGCTGCCTATTGTCTGCTGCTGTGCTGGTTTGGGGAGCCGTTCAGCTTCTGATGCATGCAGTCGTTGCGGTTGGAGCTTGCTTGGGCGTTGGTGGCGAGGTGCACCTTGCAGGTGGTAGTGGCCTTACTCGTTGCGTGCCGCTTTCGGCCATCCTTACGATTCGGCCCCACCTGCCACCGTGCCACATGCAGATCAAGGAATGCACGCTTCCAGGAGAGGGGCAATCCAGGGACCCTACCAGCCGGCACCTCGGCACCCTGTCTTGGCTGGCCCTCACCCTGCTGGTTGAGGAGCCCGACAGCCCGCAGCTGCAGCGCCAGGTGTCCAACATGTGCGGCAAGCGGTGGAGCAGGGGTGATGCCGCTAATGCGGAGGCGCTTGAGGCGGGCTTGCGTGCGGCAGGCCACAACCCGCTGCTGACGGCTGCAGACCAAGAGCAGCTGGCCCTGCTGCTGCTGTCGTACGCGGCACACTACACGGCAGTTGCGCAGCTGCCACCGCAGCTCGCAGCCACGCTGCGGCTGTCGGCACAGGATGCGACCCGCTGCCTCATGCAGAAGGAGCCTGGCGGCGCTTTGCTCACGAACCTGCACGCCTTCATGTTGACGCTGGACCCCCGCCAAAGGCCGCAGGCAACTGCCGCCTAGCGTGCTATGCTGCAGGCAGCCCAGGCGAACAACTGTGAGAGACGCAGGGTCAGGTGGCTGGTTGTCATGTGCTTCCAGCCACTCCCCTGCCTGCCAACTGAGCACCTGGCATGCGCTGCTTGCCGGCCCTCAATGCCCTTCATGCCTCCCTGGCTTTCTTGAAAATTTGCAGCACACCGGTTGGTTGGGCGCGCCGCTTTCACCGTGGCTCTCTATGTGGTGCGCGGCGGCGAGGGCCGCACCTGGCCCTTGGCTGAGGTGCGCAGTCTGCTGCAGCTGGCGGGGCGCAGCTTCAAGCTGTCCAAGCCATACAGCTGGCATGCGGAGCCCGTCCTGAAAGAGTTCAAGAGCCTGGAGGCGGAGGTGGCGGCGGCTGCGGCAGCCAGGCCGGGAGCGCGGCGGCTACCCCAGATTGGCAGCCTGGGCCTCACGTTCGAGGCTAGCAGTGTTGCTGCGGCATGCGATGCCTGTGGCCAACAGAGCCTCAAGCTGCGGCGGTGCGCAGCCTGCAAATCTCGCTCCTACTGGTAAGTGCTTGGGGGGACTTGGGGGACTTGCAGCATTATGAAGCTGGCCTGTGGGTGAGTGCAGCCGCTGCTTTCCTGCATAATGCATAAGCATATACGTTGCTTTCAGCAGGCGTGACAGTCAGGAAGGGTGCCTTCGTGGTATGGCCCAACGCATAGTGGACATGGCTGCAACATTGCCCCCGCGCAGCTCGCGTGAGTGCCAAATCTCAGACTGGCCTGGGCACAAAGCGGCATGCAAACGGCTGGCGGCGCAGCGGGGTGGCGGCAGCTGGGCGGGGTGCAGATGGATGGCAGGCATAGCCTAAGGTTGGGCCATACGGGCCTGAAAGGGTGAACTGTTTCTAGTCCTGCATCGGAGGGCACCCTTGCTTGTTGCATTGCCGCTTTGCGGGGTTTTACAGGTGCATTGCGTCGGCATGCTTGGTTTGTGCTTTGTAACTGCTTCAGCTAGTTCAATGACGTCAAAGCACGGGTGCCACAAAAGCATGCTAGCGGTTGGTTGACTGGAGTGGTGGGGTTCATGTCAGAGCAAGTGAAGGGAGTTTGTTTTCGATGATTTGACTTGCTTAGTCAGTGAGGGCAAATGGTGCTGGCCCGCAAAGAAGCTGAGGGATGGGGGTTGACGCAGTGGCGCAGCGCAGAGCGGCACCGGCTCTTTGCTCTGTTGCCATGCCTTGCGCTGCTTGCAGACCGTGCACACACCCGTTGCTAGCAGACACAGCCCTCAACCGAGTTGTTTGGGTCGCGCCCACGGCTTTCCTTCAGCTACACGGGCGCCAGGTGCCGTGCAGGGCGGTGTGCAAGCGTCCACAGCGCCTCTGCTTCACGTGCGTTAGGCAGTGCAGCCTTTTGCGGGCTGCCAGGGGCCGACGGCGGCGGCCTTGGCGGCGGCGGCGGCGGCGGCGCCTGCTCATCTGCCGGCCTCTTGGACGGGAAGTCACAGCACTTTTGCTGCCCGCCTTGCCCCTGCAGCATGAGCTGGGACTACTCTGGCTTTCTGGGCGAGAAGGTTGAAGTGGGGCGGAGGCTGCTGGCCTCTGACCCTGCCTTTGCCGGCAGCGAGGACCTGCAGGTGACGGGTGGTGCCAGCAAGGTTGCCACACCAGCAGCCTGCACAAGTGGTGCATGAGCATACCATGCCACTTGCCATGGGTGCATTTTTTTTTGCACCATAACTTCAACCTGACTGCCTTGCAGGCAGTGGTGGAGGATAACGATTTGACGGACGCCCTGCGCCGCACGTTCCTGCTACCCAGCGGGGAGCGGCGGCGGGGGCTGTCGCTGCACGACCAGCGGCAGGGCCTGATCCTCTTCCTGCTGACCGCGCGCCGCAAGCTGGAGATGCGGACTTGCAGCTGCTGGAGCCTAGCGAGCTGGGCAGCTGCTTGGTCGAAGCGGTGCGCACTGGCTGCAGGGGAAGGCGGCACAATCCGCCTGCCTCCCATTCTGGCCAGAGAGCCGGCAGTGATGGCTGGGTAGGGTGCTCAGCAACGGCTTAGCGTGCTGCATTTTCAACACTTGTTTGCCTGCAATCCTTGCAGGCCGCAGAGGTGGAGGTTCCGCAGTGGGAGAGATCCTACGAGGGCGCATTCCAGGGTGTGAAAACTCTGGCGGTTACAGCCACCATTTTGCTGTGTATGCCGCCAAGCAGCGAGCCATTCCAGAGCGTGCTGCTCTCCCTGACTAGCACCAACTGGAACGCTCACGACACGGCTCTTGCGCAGCGGCAGGAGGCTGAGCTGCGGGCCGCCGGCCATGACCCGGTGCTGAGGGCTGAAGAGGTGCAGCGCCTCACCCTGCTGTTGCTGCCGCACGCTGCACGCTTGCTGGAGGAGGGTCCCCCGCAGCCACCGCACATCGTGGCCGCAGTGTGCCGTGCAGCGCTGGATGCCTCCTGCCGCCTGATGCACCTCTATCCTGGCAGCGCGTCGCTGAGGCACGTACATGCCAGCGTGCTGTCCCTGGACACAGCCCTGGGCCGGCAGACGGCTGCCGCCTACCGCGCTGCGCTGCAAGCTGCCGAGGCCTCCAACTGTGAGCTGCTGCAGGGGTGCGGTCTTTGGCAGTACCACTGGTCCTGGTGGCACGCTGCGCTCTGTCCGTCCTGCTTGAGCTGGCTACCGTCGATGCCAACTAACCTTACGTATTGCTTCCTCCTGGCGCAGCCCATCTGCTGGTTGCGTATGCTTCCTACAGCGTGGCTTTGTACGTGCTGCATCGCGCGGAGGGCCCCACCTGGCCCCTGGCCGAGGTGCGCACCCTGCTGCAGCAGACAGAGCGCGGCCTCAAGCTGTGCAGGCCATGGCTGTTTGCAGACAGCATCCTGCGAGAGCAGACCAAGAATCAGCGGCAGAATGTTGCAGAGGCTGCCGCAGCCAGGCCTGGCGCCCTGCAGCTTCCAGCCATCGGCACCTTACCACTACACCAGCTTGACGGAAAACAGCCAAGCCCCCGCCTGCGATGCGTGCGGCACTCGCAGCCCCAAACTGCGGCGGTGCGCCGCGTGCAAGGGGCGTGCCTACTGGTGAGCATCAAGGGATTGGGCTGGGTGGTTGTGGGGGCGTTGTGAGATGCGCGCTGAGCGCTGTTCGTGCTCCACACCTGCTGTGGAATGCCATTACCATCTAGTTGGCACCGCACGGACCGGCACCCTTTGGCAATCTGCCCAACTCTGCAGCTCCCGTGAGTGCCAAGTGGCGGCCTGGAGGCAAGGACACAAATCCGAATGTGCGCGGCTGGTGGCGCATCAAAGCGGCAGTAGCTAGGCGGGTGGCACACGCAAGGCGGCTAGCGGCAGCTAGGCGTGGTGCCAGGCGTGGCCTGAGGTCCAGGCTGAAGGCGTCCCCAGTCCTGCATGGGCAGGCTAACTTGCCAGCTGCATTGCAGATGTACAGGTGTATGCATGTGCATGTTTGATTAGTACTCTTGAGCTGCTTCACTTGTATGATGGAAGTCTTACATCAAGGCGGCTAAGCATGGGTGCCAAAAAAGCAATCAAGGGGATGGTTGGATGGAGGGATGGATGGTAGGGTATGGGATAAGCAGGCCGCTGTTTGCAGGGCTGGCGCCTGGACGCTAAAGGCGCCTCCTGCAAACTGTGGCGGCGGGAGCGGGATGGCGGCTAAGAGCTGAAGGGAGGGATGGCGGGGTAGCGGGGAATCAGCGTGCAGGCAAAGGGAGCAGGGCAGCAAAGAGCAGAGCAGAGAGAGAGCAACAGCGGAGGGGGGGTTCTTTCCTTCATGAAAGGTTTAGGGTGCGTGCGGTTGTGAGCAGGGCAGTGAGGCGCTCTGACCCTAGAGCCCCACACTGCCCGTGCATTGCGGTGTCTGGAAGCGCCTTGCAGTCCAACCGTCAAGACGTTCCAGCTGCCCGCCTAGGGAGTAGAGAGTGGCCGTGCGCTGGCTAACATCAAGGGCCTGATTGCTAGCCGAGCGCTTTCCTAGGCGGCAGCACTCATGCCGCAGGGGCGGGGGCGGCCGCTGCAGGCTGCTCCTCGGGCTGCTGCTCAGGCTGGGCGGCAGGCGCGGGCGCCGCCTCAGTCTCAGTCAGCTCAGCGGCCAGCTGGTCCTCCAGCGCCTCGCTCAGCACCTGCAGAGCATGGGGGGCATGCGTAAGGCAGGGTGGGCGCACTGGGTACAGGTGAGGCAGGCGGGCTTTTGGCAAGGGCACACTCATTGCCACCAGCACGTGGTCAGCCATGCCAGCTGTGAAACACAGAGGCAGTCCACACAGAGGCCCACACAGAGGCCCAAGCTGCTCCACCCACCTGGTTAACCACTGGGTCCAGGGAGCCGGCAGGGGAGGGCGCGGCCGCAGGCGCCAGGCCCTCGATGCTCTGCGCTGCCACCATGCCGTCCAGGGCTGCGGCTGCCACGGTGTCGGCATCCAGGTGCACAAGGCCGGCAATGAGAGGGGCGTTGGCGGAGCCGGCGGCTGCGGCGCCCAGCAGCTCGTCGGGGCCCACGTACGTCTCGCCTGCAGAGGGTGCAAGGGGGTGAGGGACAGTCCAGCAGTCGGGCACATCTGGCACATCATCGTCATCTGTGCCTCTTCATGGCTGGGCTGCCCAATGCACCACAACTGCTGTGTCCAATTTGCCATGTCCAAGCCCGCTGGTGCACTGTGCACCACCCTGCGGCCCAGCCGCTCACCGATGAGGCCACCCACGGGCTGGGCCAGGCCCTGCTGCGGGTCCAGAACAGTGATGAAGGTGTCCAGCCACTCGCCGTCTGGGGGAGGGAGGGAGTGGGGAATGCACAGCCGAGTGAGGGGTGGCAGCACTGACCACACGAGCAGCGGCAGGCGTGCAGCATTTGCCAGCCTCCCAGCAGCCATGCTCCAGCCAGAAGGCAGGGCACCCCCCAGACACTCACAGAGCGGGTCGGCGATCTGGGCGGGCTTGGTGGGCTGGCGCTGCTTGCCCTCGATCTTCAGGTTCTGAGGCGTCACAATTGTCACCGAGGGGCGGCCGGTGTCGCGGAAGTTGGGGGTGGTCTGCGGACGATGCGGAGGCGCAGGACGGCAGCAGGGTTGCAGCACGCGTGCAGCACATGCCGTAAGGTGCACC